>Ga0207428_10000860_pt1 | contig 34203 bp, 28 predicted proteins | sample RhiMethybrSRZTD1_FD_187600 | JGI IMG/M metagenome (GOLD analysis project Ga0207428, IMG submission 187600) | Populus rhizosphere microbial communities from Tennessee, USA - Rhizosphere MetaG P. TD hybrid SRZTD1 (SPAdes) (version 3) | ecosystem: Host-associated > Plants > Roots > Rhizosphere >...
ACACGGGGGAACGGGAATATTCACACGGGGGGAACGGGGGTAACGGGGGAAACAGAAAAGACCTCGCTGGGCGGTTCGAGGCCCGTCGATCGCGGAGGCCGGGTGGCTGCCACCCGGCCGCAGTCGCGCTGCGGGCCACACCGCGGGATGGGGACAATTCGTGTGCCGGCTCTCTCAAGCGTTGCCAATCGTATTCCCCGTTAACCCCGTTACCCCCGTGTGATCTAACCCAGTTACCCCCGTGTGATCGAAATCCCCCGTTTCCGCTCGTTCCCCCCAATTCCTCTGTGTGATCCCGTTTCCTCCGTACTCGCCGTTCCCTCCTGAACGAGATTGATGTCGCCGGCGACGCCAATCAGATACTCGACCGGCACGGGCCAGTGCCGTGAGACGGTCGCGGCGAGTTGCAGCAACGCCGTCGACCCAACGATCGAGCGCAGCGCACGATTCACCCGCCACTTGGCGGAGAATTCGCGCCGGCGAGCGGCGCCGAGCGCCGCGTACATCGGTCGTCCGGTCGCCAGTTCCTCGAGCGCCGCGTGCGCGGCCAGCTCGCCGCCGCGCAGGGCGAAGCGCAATCCGTCTCCGGTCATCGGATCGACAAAGCCCGCAGCGTCGCCTGCCAACAGCAGACCCGGCGCTCCTGGGGTGTGTCCGTCGACCGCCAGCGGGCCCAGCACGTTCACGCGCGAGACCTGTGTGGCACCGGCAAAGCGATCGCGGAGCTCGCGGTCGCACCCGAGCGTCTCTCGCACGAACGCTTGCTGGTCGGTCTGAGGTGCCGGCAACCGACGGCTCTCGCGCACGACGGCGACGTTCGTCAGCCCGCCCGGCAGCGGCGCCACGCCGATGTAGCCGTCCGGGCGAATGTGCATCTCTCCGCGGTCGGTCATGCCTGAGACGTCGGTGAAATAGGCGCCGAACGCCCATCGACGAGGCTGCTTGGCGAACGATGACAGCCGCAACGCGGCCGCGAGACGAGAGCCGCGGCCGTCGGCAGCGATGACGAGCGGTGCGTGCATCACGGTGTCGTGTCGGTCTGATGCCACCCGCACGCCGATCACGTTTCCATCGTGATCGCGAAGAGGCTCCCGGACAGTCACACCAAGGTCGACGCGGGCGCCGGCCGCCAACGCGGCATTCATCAGCAGCAGATCGAGCTCGCGCCGCGTCATCGACGCACCCCGAAGACCGCGTGGATAGTCCGCCGATACTGACGCCCCCGGCCCAGTCACGACCATGCCGGTCACCGGTCTGGCACCGGCGCGGACTGCGTCGGCGATGCCGAGTCGATCGAGAATCGCCAGCGACCCTGGATTGAGCGTGTCGCCGCACAGCTTGTCGCGAGGAAACCGTGCGCGCTCGATGACGCGCACGGCGACGCCAGCGCGGGCCAGCACGAGCGCCGCAATGCTGCCCGCTGGACCCGCGCCGACGACGACCACCTCTTTCATGGGACACGCCCCAGCACGAGCGCGCTGTTCTTCGAGCCGAACCCGAGGCAGTTGCACAGCGCGACCTCGACGTCGGCGCGTCGCGCCACGTGCGGGATGAAGTCCATCTCGCACGCGGGATCGCGATCATCGAGGTTGATCGTGGGGGGCAGCAGTCCGTTCGTCATCGCCAACGCCGTCGCGGCGACGCCGGCCGCCCCGCTGGCGCCCTGCGGGTGGCCGATCATCGACTTGATCGACGACCCCGGCACATCGTCGGCGCGACGACCGAACACGCGGCGTACACATTTGGCTTCGATGGCGTCGTTCAGTTGCGTCGACGTGCCGTGGTAATTGATGTAGCCGATCTCTTCGGGAGATCGATGGGCCTTCTCGAGCGCGGTCTCGAGACACCGGACGATCTCGGCGCCATCAGGATCCATCTGCACGCGATGATACGCGTCGCACGTGGAGGCATATCCTTCGATGCGCGCGTACAGCGTCGCGCCTCTTGCCCGTGCCCGGTCCTCGCGCTCGAGCACGAACATCCACGCGCCTTCGCCGAGCACGAAGCCGTCGCGGCCGCGATCGAACGGGCGCGAGGCGTTGGCCGGACGATCGTTGTAGCGCGTAGACACCGCCCGCATGCGCGAGAAGCCGAAGATCATGCCGGGCAGGACGCAGCCGTCGGTCCCTCCCGACAGCAGCACGTCGTACTCGCCGGATCGAATCAGCGACGAGGCGTAGCCGATCGCGTCGGTCGAGCTCGTACATCCGCAGGAAAGCACGTGGCTCATGCCGCGCAGGCCGAGCGAGATCGAGATCTCGCTCGAGACCATCCCGCAGATGCCAACCGCGATCGCATACGGCGTCACATGGCGGCCGCCGCTGACGAAGAAGTCCTCGTACTGCTTCTCACCCACGTCGATGCCGCCGCCACCGCTGCCGATGAGCACGCCGGCTCCCGTTTCGCCGGCACGCAGCCCGGCATCGCGCCACGCTTCGCGTGCGGCGATGACGCCGAAGAGGGCGGCGCGCGAGTAGCGTCTGGGGTCGGCGCGTCCGTTGTGATCCTCGTCGCCCTCGAGCTCCAGCGCATCGCTCATGTTGACGGGCGGCACGGATGCAGCGACCTGACAGGGATACGTGGAGACGTCGAACTCGGTGATCGCGCGGGTGCCGCTGCAGCCGCGGCTGATGTGCTGCCAGTAGCGATCGCGTCCAACGCCGAACGGCGAAACGACACCGATGCCGGAGATCACGACACGCGTGGCTCCGTTCGCCGGCATTGCGTCACTATAATACGGAGGTGGACCGCCTCACCCACACGCCGAGCGCGGCGGAACGTGTGTGCGCCTGGGGTGGTGCAGCGGTCTTCGTCACGTCGCTGAGCTATGCGTTGTACAGCTACGACGTGACCTTTCGCCAGGAGATTGCGGGCTCCTTCACCGTCGCGCCGATCCTCTGGAACATCGCGCTCTTCTCGGTGTTCGCCCTTCATCACAGCGCGTTCGCGCGGATGGGCATGCGCGATCGCATCGCACGCCGATTCCCGACGCTCGAACGATCGATCTACGTGTGGGTGGCGAGCCTGCTGCTCATCGCGGTGTGTGCGTGGTGGCAGCCCGTTGGCGGCGTGACGTGGCGCGCGACCGGCGCGCTGGCCGCCGTCCTTGATGTCCTCCACATCATCGGCATCGTGCTCGCGGTCGCCAGCGCGGCGATCATCGACATCTGGGAATTGGCTGGCATTCGTCAGGTGTATCCGGGCTTCCGCGCCAAGAGCCCAGAGCCGAAAGCCCAAAGCCCTGAATTCAAGACGACCGGTCCATACGGCCTGGTGCGTCATCCGATCTATCTGGGCTGGTTCCTGATCGTATTCGCCGTCGGAACGATGACGATGACGCGATTCGCGTTCGCGGTGATCAGTTCGTTGTACGTGCTGATTGCGATTCCGTTCGAGGAGCGCTCGTTGCTCGAGACAACGGCTGGCTCGTACGACCGCTACCGACAGAAGGTCCGCTTCAAATTGGTGCCCGGCGTTTATTGAGGCTCTTCGTCGTCGTCGTCTTGGGGTAATCCCTCCAATTCTTCCAAGAAGATCAACGCGCGGTGCGAGGGGATCTCGAAGCGCTTCCCGCATGTCTTGCACGTCAGGTCATCGTCGATCCGGATGAGATGATCCTTGGACTTGGCGAAGAGACTGCGATCGCGTTCGTTTGCGCCCGGTGGAATCTGCGCCTTCTTCGTCCGGCGCATCCATCGAATCGAGTAGTCGTTGGTCCGTCGGCAACGCGGGCACTGAAAGCGGGCCTGGCGCTGCTCGGGTTTTTCGCTGAAGAACTGGCGCTCATCCACCGCGGTAGCGTACATCGGGTGGTTGGTCCGGCTAAAGCCGGACACTACATTCGTCCGGCTGAAGCCGGACACTACACACGTGGGGCTGAAGCCGGACACTACATTCTCAGGCGAAGGCCCGAGTCAATTGACCAGGGACCCGCTGATAAGATGGGGAGTCTTGGCCGCGCCTCCGTCGCCGAACCTTCCGTCAGAGCTGCCAGTTCTGCCGCTGCGCCGAACGGTGGTCTTTCCACTCACGATCCAGCCCATCGCCGTCAACCGGCCGGTGTCGATCGAGAGCATCAACCGCGCGCTGGCGACGGATCGGCTCCTCATGCTCGTCCTTCAGGAGGACGACACCGAAGATCCTAGCCCTGAGAACCTGAAGAAGGTCGGAACGGTCGCGATCGTCAGGCAGATGGCCAAGGGCGCGACGGGGCTGAACACCATCGTCGAAGGCATCGCCCGCGTGCGCGCCGAAACGTACTCCCGCACCGGAACCAGCCTGCGCGCACAGATCACGCCGCTGCCCGAGTCGTACGCGCGATCCATCGAAGTGGACGCGCATGTGCGGCGTATCCAGGAGCTCGTCGAGCGCACGCTGTCGCTCGCGTCCGGACTCTCCGACGAGCTGCGCGGGGTCGTGATGAATATCGACGACCCGCTCCGGCTGGCGTACATCCTGGCGACGCTGATCGACATGAAGCCAGAGGACAAGCAGGTCGTTCTCGAGGAAAACGATCTGGTCAAGAAACTCGACGCCGTCGCCACCGCGATCGGACGCGAACTCGAGTTGCTCGAGCTCAAGGGCAAGATCGAGTCGAAGGCGCAGCAGGAGATGACCGACGCCCAGCGTCAGTACTTCCTGCGTCAGCAGATGAAGGCGATCCAGCAGGAGCTCGGCGAGGGTGAAGGCAACGAGCTGTCGGAGCTTCGGGCGCTCATCGAGGCAGCCAAGCTGCCGGAGACCGTTCATGCGGTCGCGATGCGCGAAGTCGACCGGCTGTCGCGCATGGGGCCGCAATCCCCCGAGTATCAGATGCTGCGAACCTACATCGACTGGGTGCTCGACGTGCCCTGGTCGGTGACGACGGAAGATCGCATCGATCCGGTCGAAGCGCGGCGCGTGCTCGACGAGGACCACTACGACCTCGACAAGGTCAAGGACCGTATCGTCGAATACCTCGCCGTCCGCAAGCTCAAAGGCGACATGAAGGGGCCGATCCTCTGCTTCGTCGGGCCCCCCGGCGTCGGCAAGACGTCGCTCGGCCAGTCGATCGCCAGGGCCATGTCACGAAAGTTCGTGCGGCTCTCGCTCGGTGGCGTGCGCGACGAGGCCGAAATCCGCGGGCATCGGCGCACCTACATCGGCGCGATTCCCGGCCGCATCGTGCAGGCGCTCAAGCAAGCAGGCTCCATCAACCCGGTGTTCATGCTCGACGAGATCGACAAGGTGTCGGCGGGTTTTCAGGGCGATCCTGCGGCTGCGCTGCTGGAGGTCCTCGACCCGGCGCAGAACCACTCATTCCGGGATCATTACCTCGAAGTGCCGGTCGATCTCTCGAAGGTGCTGTTCATCGCGACCGCCAATCAACTCGGGACGATCCATCCGGCCTTGCTCGATCGCATGGAGATCATCGCGCTCACTGGCTACAGCGAGGACGAGAAGCTGCACATCGCGCGGATGTATCTCCTGCCAAGGCAGATGAGCGAGCACGGGCTGCCCGAAGGCTCGATGGAGATCACGGACGCGGCCATCCGGCTGATCATCGCGGAATACACGCGGGAAGCCGGCGTCAGAGGCCTCGAACGACAATTCGGCGCGATCGCGCGCAAGGTGGCCGCCAAACTCGCCACTCGAAAACCGGACGAGCCCGAGCCGCCGAAAACGGTGATCGACCGCGACCAGGTGGATGACTATCTCGGCCCGCCGCGGTTCAAGAAAGAAGCGGCGTTTCGGACGTCACGACCCGGGGTGGCGACCGGCCTGGCGTGGACCGAAACGGGCGGCGACGTGCTTTTTGTCGAAGCGACCTTGCTTCCAGGCGGAAACCAGAACATTATTCTCACGGGCCAGCTCGGGAACGTGATGCAGGAATCGGCGCGAGCGGCCCTGAGTCATATTCGGGCAAACGCCGAATCGCTCGGAATTTCAGCGGAATTCCTGGCGAAACAGGATCTGCACATCCATGTGCCGGCTGGCGCCATTCCCAAGGACGGTCCGTCCGCGGGCGTGACGATGGCCACGGCGATCCTGTCGGCGGCACGCAAGACACCGGTGCGGCAGGACGTCGCCATGACGGGCGAGATTACGTTGTCCGGCTTGGTACTCCCGGTGGGGGGCATCCGGGAGAAGATGCTCGCGGCCCGGCGATCGGGGATCAAGACGGTGATTCTGCCAGCGTTGAACGAGCCCGACCTGGCGGAACTGCCCGAGGAGATTCGTCGAGACATGAGGTTCGTGCCGGTCGAAACGCTGGAGCAGGTCATCGCCACCGCGCTTGAACACGCACCGGAGACCACTCACTGGGCCGCTCCGGCGGGGCAGCCCTCTCAACCGCACGTGTAGGCCAGCGCACATTGGCACAAGCGATCGTCTTCTACATCTCCGGTCATGGATTTGGTCACGCCTCACGCTCGATCGAGGTCATCAACGCCATCCTGGCGCAGCGCCCGGAAACGCGCGTCGGGGTTCGAACGTCGGCGCCGCGCTGGCTGTTCGACCTGACCGTCAAGGGCAAAGTCACCTACAGCACGCTCGAATGCGACACCGGCGTGGTGCAGGTCGACGCGTTGACGCTCGACGAAGCCGACAGCATCCGCCGTGCGGCGTCGTTCCACAGCGACCTGGTGACGCGCGCCGCGAGTGAAACGCGCGCGCTGCGCGAGCTCGGCGCCGGCATCATCGTCGGCGACATTCCGCCGCTCGCCTTCGCCGTCGGCGCGTCCGCAGGCATTCCGTCGATCGGGCTGGGCAACTTCACGTGGGACTGGGTCTACGCCGACTACCCGCGCGTGCGGCTGGCGCCGTCACTTCTGCCCGCCATTCGCGGCGCCTACGCGAAAGCGTCGATGGCGCTGCGTCTGCCGATGTCGGGCGGCTTCGAGAGTTTCTCCAATGTCAGGGACATTCCCTTCATCGCGCGGCACGCCGGGCGGACGCGCGAAGAGGTCTGCAAGCTACTGAAGATCCCGGGCGACAAGCCGATCGTGCTGGCCTCGTTCGGCGGAATCGGCCTCTCGGGCCTCGATGTCGACGTGATCTCCAAGTTCAAGAAGTACACGGTCATCACGGCGGTCACCGCGCCGCTCGGACGGGCGCAGAAAAATGCCCCGGCATCGGAACGCAAGGGCTCCTTCGTCACGATCAACGAAGAGGCGCTCTACAACATCGGCGTGCGCTACGAGGATCTCGTCGGCGCGTCGGAAGCGGTGGTGACCAAGCCCGGCTACGGCATCGTCTCCGAATGTATCGCGAACGATTCGGCGATTCTCTACACGTCGCGCGGCCACTTCCCTGAGTACGATGTGATTGTCGAGGAGATGCCGAAGTACCTGCGCTCGGCGTTCATCTCGCACGACGATCTGTTTGCCGGCAAATGGGAGTCGGCTCTCGACAAGCTGTTGTCGCAGGCCAGACTGAAGAAGAAGCCGGAGACGAACGGCGCGGCGGTCGCCGCGGACATCCTGCTGAAGGCGCTCGACAAGCCGCCGAAGAAACCACGCGGCCGACCACGCGCGAAAGTGTAGTGTCCGGCTCTAGCCGGACCACTTACTAACTCGTACGATTCTTCTGGGCGCCACCCTTGTCGGCCTTCTGGCCGGTCGGGCTTGTCTGAGTCAACGTCCGCACGTCGCCGTAGGTCACCAGTCGCGGACTGTCGTACGGGCGCTTCGGCGCTTTTGGAGCTTCGTCGCTCATTGAGAAATGGGGTCGGGAGTCATTTTACGAAACACGAAAAATGACTCCCGACCCCATTTCGGGATTGTAACTCACCGAGAAGGCGTTGGCAGTTGGGCACGAGGAGCTCCAAACCGGGCGCAAAGGCAAGCTCGCGGACGGGCACGGTCTCGGCGATTCGTCCGAGGACATCGAACTCGCGCGCACGCATCGATTCATCGAGCAGGTAGTTGCCGAAGGTGTGTGTCACCAGGCTCATCAGCGCTGCACCGGGCGTCAGCACACGCGTCGCGGGCGACGCACTGCTTCCCAACCGGTCCTGCAGGACGAAGATCGCGCGGACGGGCGCCGGGCGCTCATGAAAACGGTAGCCATGCTCCAGCAGGTCGAGGCGATGCTTCGCGTAGACGGCGCTATGCGCCGGTAGCGACTGGCCGGCGAACAGCCCCTCTGCTGAATCCGGCCACACGCTCACACGCGGAGACGCGGGATGTGCGATGACGACGCCGTCCTCGTCGGCCATCGTCACCATATCGTCGGACAGCACGGGGAGACCAAGGGTGGCGAAGGCGGCCGCCGTTGACGACTTTCCTGCTCCTGCCGCACCGGCGAACAACACCGCGGTGCCGCCGATGACGACCGCACTGGCATGGAGCGGCACCAGGCCGCGCAGTCGGACGACGAAGGACAGCACACCACTGAGCAGGAAATCGGCGGCATCCGCATCGGTCAGCGGTGAGTCCCACCACGCGTCGATTCGCGACCCGGACGCACTGACGAGAAAGCGCGCCCCTTCGCCATAGCAGAACAGATTGCTCGACCCGACGAGACGGATCGTCAGCGAAGGTACGCCGTGCTCGTCCTGGTACGGGCTGACGTACCACGCTGGAGTCGTGGTGGGCACGTCGGGCGCGGAGTCCGCTCCGTGCATCGCGACGCACACATCAGCGAGTTCACGGCTCTCAATCCTGCGGCCACCCGCGATTGGAGCGTCGGCGTCGATCGACATGCCGCACGCGCGATACCGGAAAGACTCGCGACGATGCATCAGGTGTGCACGACGACGTTCGACGAGTATCGCAACCACATCGCGAGACACACGGCCGCCAGCGTCCCCGGCGCGCGATCGGTGAAGAGATCGTGCTGGCGAACAGCCGACTCGAACTTCCGAACGTCGACATATCGCGTCATGTCAGGGACCATGGCAATCGCCCGCACGGCGTCGGCAACCGACCACGGCGCGTGGAACGATTCCGGCGCGACGACCAATGGCGTCTTCGGTCGCAGGCGAACCGCATCGGGAAGCTTGCCGCGCACCGCGCGGCGCAGCACCTGTTTGTTGGCACACAGCGGAAACGACGGCAGACGAAGCGTGACCCGCACCACGCGACGATCCCAGAACGGGTAGCGCATCGCGACCGGTTGTCCGGTGGCCCCAGGATCGTAAGTTTCGAACATCGAGGGCCACCAGGGGTCGAGCAGACGATTGATCGCGGCCGCCCTCGCGCCTCGTTGCTCCGCTCGTGTTCCGCGCACGTGGAGCCACCGCTCGATCGGGTCGAAGGATCGCACCAGCGCGTCACCCAGCCACGGCGGAACGTCGTCGCTGGCGCGCCGCAACCAGTGACGCACCGCCGAACGAATCCCGAGCGGCGGCCGATCGTGAGCCGCGAGCGAGCGCCAGAAACCAGCAAGCAGATCGAAGAACGGTACATGCCCGATCTGACTCACGAGCGTCGACGGCAGCAGCAGCGGATCGCCGCCATCGCCGGTCAGGACGGCGGCGCCGTGCGAAGCGGCCTGGGCGAGCAGATCCGCGGTCACCGCGGTCATCGGCTCGGTCGTCGGTTCGGGAGGCAGGCGGTCTGCATTCCATCGCTCGAACAGCGTGTAGCGGTCGAGCGGGAGATGTTCGATGCCGATCTTCAACGCCGCGGCGACGATCGAGGAGTAGCGGCGCTCATCGTCCTGTGGCACCGATTCGTAGACGCCGGTGAACGCCCGCAGCTCGGTCGACGCGGACGGCCCGAGCACGTCGGCCGCAATCGCGGCGACACTCGTCGAATCGAGGCCGCCGCTCATCAGCACGCCGACAGGACCGCCGCGAAGCCGGTCGGCGACGGCGAGCCGCATTGCCGCCGCAAACTGCTCGACGGCCTCCTCGTCGCGTCGATACGGCGGCTCACCCGCTTCGAGCGTCCAATAGCGCCGGACACGATCGACGCCGGCCACGCGCGAACACTCGAGCACATGCCCAGGAGGCACGCGCGAGACGTCGGCGAACGGCGTCCTGACGGGATCCATGGCCAGGCCGAACAGCAACAAATCGCCAACGGCGAGGTCGTCGAGCCGATCCGACACGAGCGGGTGACGGGTGACGGCGCGAAGCACGTTGCTCACGATCAGCGTCCGCCCACATCGCGCGACGTACAGGGGCTTGACGCCGAAGTGGTCGCGCGCCGCGATGAGCTCCTGCCGCCGGCGATCCCAGAGGCAGAACGCGAAGTCGCCGAGCAGATGTTCCGGCGCCGCCGCGCCCCAGGTCGAATAGGCCGCGCCAATCAATTGCGCGTCCGTGACGGTCGTGCATTCCCGTCCGAGATCGGCCGTCAATCGCGCGCACACGTTCGCGCGATCGTCGAGCCGGCCGTCGAACACGATCGCCAGCTCTCGTTCGACCACCAGCGAGCCCTCGGCATCGAGGCCTTGCGCGCGCCGCGTGCGCCCGTGCCCACTCTGGCGGAACGGCGAGCCGGCCAGGGCCACCGGGCCGTCCACCCAGATATCGCAGTCCTGCCCGAATGGGGCGACGTCGAGACATGCGCGAAGCTGTGCCGCGTCGACGGGCGCGCCGTCGAAGTCGAGCACGACGATGAATCCGCTCACGATCGGTCCCGCGCCGGAGAGTAACATGACGCCCGAGAATGGGAGAGCTTCAGTTCCACGCGTTCTGTCTGACCGACACGGGACGCCGGCTCGATCAGTACGCGCGTGCGATCGCTCGCATCGTTCACCCTGGCGACGTAGTCGTGGACCTTGGCGCGGGAACCGGGATCCTGTCGTTCCTCGCCTGCAGGGCTGGGGCGCACCGTGTCTACGCGATCGAGGCGAGCGACGCATTCGCGTACGGAGAGATGCTGGCGAAGGCAGGCGGCTACGACGAGCGTGTGCGAGTCATCCGCGGATCTTCCCCGCAAGTCACGCTGCCCGAGCGCGCTGATGCGATCGTCGCTGACATCCACGACACGTTCGGCCTTCAAGCGAGCGGGCTCGGCTCGTGGATCGACGCGCGCGAGCGATTCCTCCGGCCCGGCGGCGCCGTCATCCCAGCGAGTATTCAGTTGTTCGTCGCACCGGTCGAGGCGCCCGATCTGTATCGGCGAACGATTGACGTCTGGCGCCAGCAGATCCATGGCATCGACGTTTCGCCGATTCGAGCGCTCGCCGTCAATCAGCTCTACCCGGCGCGATTCACCCGAGAGCAGTTGATCGCTGCGCCGAGTCGAGTCGCCACCATCGCACTCGAATCGACAACTGCACTCCATGTGAACGGGTCGGCTCAGCTCACGGCGGCGCGCTCGGGAACGCTCCATGGCGTGTGCGGCAGCTTTGTCAGCACTCTGGCCGACGGGGTCGAGATGAGCAACACCCCAGGCCACCACGACACGACCAACTTCGCGCAGGCGTTTTTCCCGATCGACGTACCGCATGCGATCGGCGAAGGCGATCGTCTCGAGATTCACATCGACTCGTTCGATGGCACTCAATTGCGCTGGCAGGTCGCGATCGCGCCGCAGTCGGGCGCCAGCCCGGTGCGCTTCGACCACTCGACGTTCCGGTCGATGGTGTTGTCCCCGAACGCGCTCGCCAAGACGGCGCGCGACTACCGGCCGCGTCTGACGCCGCGTGGCATCGTCGAGCGGGCGCTGCTCGACCGTTTCGACGGCACGGCGTCAATCGCGCAACTGGAGTCGTGGCTGCTCGAGCGATTCGGCGATCGGCTGGCGTCCGCTCGCGACGCCGCGGCGTTCCTCAAAGCCACGATCGATCGCTGCGGGTAGCAAACCAGCAGGAACCAGGAATCAGGATTCAGGCGTGGTCAAGCCCTCGGGCTTCAGGGCCGAGGCTTCGGCCCCAAGTCTCGGGGCGGCATCCTTCAACCTGAATGCTTCGACCTTGCCCAGCACTGATTCCTGATTCCTGATTCCTGATTCCTGATTCCTCTATTTCTTCCGCGTGTCTTTCTCGTTCTCCAGACAGATGAACTCCATCAGCTCGGTCTCGGGCAGCAGCGTGACATCGACCGACGCGCCCCACGGCCGCGTGTAGGCCTTCTGGTCGTCGATGGTGATGCCGATGTTCATGTGGCCGAAGTCTTTTCGCAGCAGCCGCGTCGTCACGTGCAGCGCCTCGGTGGACGGCTTCCCGAGCTGATCGAGCCACACCCTGCCGTTGAATCCGCGGCTGTCGATCACCAGCGTGTCGCCGTCCCAGGCCGCCGTCGAGTAGCCATGCCAGGTTGGCGTCACGTCGGGGTGCGGTACGAACTGGCGGCCGTCCATGAACGCCTGCCACCACAAGTTGAACGCTTCGTGCACGAAGAAGACGATGCGTGGTGTTTGTACGATTCGCCAGGGCGCCGGCGCGAGGAGCACCTTCGGGACGCCTTGCGGCAGGCAGTTGGCGTCGGGCTCCTCCTTCCAGAACTTGCCGGCGGCGCGCTCGTCGTAGAGCGCTTTGGCCCAGGGCTGGAACGGCACCTCCTCCTTCGAGTCCTTCGCGAGATTCCGCAGATAACCGGTCGGCGGACTCCAGATGCCTGAGAGATCAGGCTTGCCGTCAGGAAGACGAGGAGCAGGCGCAGCGAGATTCACCTTCCCGTCGGCGGAGCGCGGAACAGACGATGGAGGAACTTTGCTCCACTGCGCGAAGACGGTGGAGGAAGAGAGGAGCGCCACGATCGCGAGCGTCGACCATGTTTTCACGTCGCCTCCTATCGGGAAGGGCCCAGGCCACGGGGTCCAGGGTGAGTGCGAGCTGAGGCCTGCGGACCTGGGCCCTAGGGCCTGAGTATAGGGCTATAGTCACCGCGATGGATCGCGTTCTCGAGCCGCAGTTGATGGATGACGAGGCGCAGTCGCGGGCGTATGCGAAGGCCGATTTCAGCGCGTCGAATCAGCGGTTCGTCGACGAGCTCGTCGATCGGTTCCGTTCGCAACTTCGCCGCGTGGTCGATCTCGGCTGCGGCCCCGGTGACGTCACCATCCGTCTGGCGCGAGCGGCACCCGATGCGACGATCACCGCCGTCGATGGATCGCCGCCGATGATCAGGTTGGCGCGTCGTGCGGTGCGCGAGGCCGATGTCGATACCCGCGTGGGGCTGCTCGAGGCGGTGCTGCCGGACCTTCCGCTCGATGCACACGCCTTCGACGCCGTGCTCTCGAAGGACCTGCTCCACCACTTGCCGGATCCATCAGTGCTGTGGCGGGAGGTCATGCGATTGGGCGTCCCTGGCGCCGCAGTCTTTGTCATGGACCTGATTCGACCCGACACGCCCGAGATCGCGCGAGCGATCGTCACAACGGTTGCCGGCAACGAAGACGCGATTCTCCAGCAGGACTTCTTCAACTCGCTGTGTGCGGCGTTCACCATCGAAGAGGTGACCCGGCAGCTCTACGCGGCAGGCCTCGGCGCGTTGGAGGTGACGCGAAGCGGCGATCGCCACTTGTTGGTCCAAGGCCGCCTGTAGGGCCCGCCCTTGGGGGCCGCCGGTGGGAGCCGCCGGTGGGGGCCGCCTTTAGGCGGCCCCGCGGCTACCCCCGCAGAAACGCCCGGTAGCGCGCCGCCGCGCGGTCGAGCGCGCTGCGTTCGGCGGCGGTCAACCGGCGTCGCAACTGCGTGTCGATCGCGAGTCCGTTCTTGCCTGCGATCCCTTTCCACACGCCGGCGACCACGCCGTCGATGACCAGGTGATTGGTGAACTGACTGCTCATCGTCAACCGTGACGACCCGATGACCTCACGGTCCTTGTATCCAATCAGATACTCGTCGTACGTCGGCAGCAGATGCACGACCGCCGCACGGGGCCGTGCCGGTTGAACCGACGGCATCGACCAGTAGTCAGTGCCACCAACCTGCGAGCGCTCGATCGCCTTCCCCACCAGTTCGATACCGAGCTTGACGTCGCGAACCGTCAAGCCGGACCACCACGTGAAGTCCTTCACCGTCGCGGGACCGTGGCTGGTGAAGTAGCGTCGCGTCAAGGCCGCGAGCGCGTCTTCGATCGTCACACCCCTGGTTGGCGGGACGCGCGCGTCCCATCGCGCGTAGGTGATCTGGCGCCCCCGCATCGGACCGCTGCACATCACCTGACTGACCTCGAGGTCAATCGTCATCAGGCCAAGACGGACGCCGGTGGCGATGATGCCGCCGCGCCGCAACGCCAGCCCGAGCTCGGCACGCGTCAGCGGCCCACCGTCCTCGAGGGCGCGGGCAATCACTCGTCTCGCCCGTGACCGCGTCTCGGGATCGAGCTCGAATTGGCGATACACATACGCGCTCGCTTGCTGCACCCTCGGTGCGGTGATCGTCAGCATCCAGCCGATGTCCGCCGGAGTGACGAAGTGCCACGTCGATCTGAGCACGTGCGTGCGGAGAATGGCGCCGTCGTTGAACGCGCGCTCGATGTCGGCGTCGGTGCAACCGGTCGTGCGCTGTCCGAGCGACCATTTCGCTTCGGCGAGATTCTGGGCTTGAACGGCGCCGAGCCAGGCGACCGCGGCGGCTGCGTCGCGAAACTCGGACCGCAGCAGCCGCTGGTTGGCGAGCCGCTGGAGGATCAGGCGCTCCACGCGCCTACGCGGGACAACTCGTGAAAGTGCAAACCCTCGTCACCGATGCGGACGCCGTCCACCGCGACCCACGCGTGGCCGGTCAACGCGGCTCCTCGTCGATCGACGCCGAAACACACCCGCGCGGGCACGCCCCGTCGGCGCAGCAGCGCGCCGAGCACGAGGCTCTGTCGCAGACACGTGCCGCGCCACGCGAACGCTCGATACGGGGCTGCAGCAAATCGCGCCAGGCGCGCTCGGGCGGCAGCGTCGACGTTCGTCTGATTACGATGGCGTCTGACACGCTCCTGAACCGCGAGGATGGTCGACAACGGCAGGACGCGCAAGGCGATCTCGACCACGACCGCGAGCACGCACGTTTCGACCAGCGCCACGAAATCGGCTGACGTCCAGCTGCCAAGCCGATGGGCGGCCGAACGCATCATGTGTGAGCAGCTCCAGGGAGCACGGTTACCAATCCCTTGCTCGCGAGCTCGTCGACGAGTCTGGAGAGATCGGCGCGCAGCACGTCGGCGGTGACGTCGTACTCCTCGAGCATCACCGAACACACATCGTCGAGCGGTCGCTGCTCCATCAGCAGTTGCCACATCCGCGAGCCGACAGGGTCCAGTCCGTAATACACACCCGACTGCAGGTTGAGCAGCACGACTTCACCCGAGACATCACGGTAGATCACGGACGGACCGATCTCCACGCGCGGCATGCGGATAACGCTAGCATGGAGCCGGCCCTGAGTTCACAGTTCAGGGTTCAGGGTTCGGTGGGTTCGTTAGCGCGCAGCCGCGGCCGCCGCATCCTCGATGTAGGCGTCTTCGAGGTCCGGCGACATCTCCGCGACGTGTTCACGAACCTCGTCGGCCTGGTCGGCCGACTGGAAGGGGCCGACACGCACGAAATGCAAGTCGCCGCCCGCGGACAGCGTCTGGTACGCCGGCAGGCCTGCCTTGGCGAGTTGCTGCACGAGACCGTTCGACCGCTCGGGGCTCTCGAATGCGGCGACCTGCACGAACCACGTGCCACTGCCGGCCTTCGGAAGCATCGCCGCGACTGCGGTCGGCGCGGCCGTGTTCGAGCTCACCGTATTGACGGACACGACTGGCGAATTGGGAGAGTGGTCTGCCCTCTCAGGATTCGCGACGCTGGCCGCCGCCAGCGCGATCGTCGACGACGGCGCCGCCGATGACACACTGGACGCCTGTGCGCGCGAACGCTGCAGGTTGAGCGAGATGCTGCCGGCCACCAGCATGACCCCCATGCCGAGCACGGGCAGCATCAGCCCTCGCAAGAACTTGAATCGGACCCTCCGCTGCGATCGTGGAGCCGCGACACGCGATTGCCATCCGCCTGCAGGGGCGAACGCCGCGTTGCCCTGCTCGACCGCCGGTGCGCTCGGCTGTCTGAACGTCGGCGTGAGATTCAGCAATGCGGTCAAGTCGGACGCCGAAACGGGCGGCACCTCGACGTTCGGTCGCGGTGCCGGGCGCGGTGCGGACGGCTGCGTCGGGGCCACCGGCTGCGTCGGGGCCACCGGCTGCATCCGCGCAACCGGCTGTTGGACCGGGGGCGCCGGCCGGGCCACGGGCGGCTGCGAGAACGCCGGTGACTGTGGCGCTGCCGGAGCCGGATCCTCTGGCATCGACACGTCTGCGAGCCTCACCTCCGCGATCGTCGAGGCGCTGCTCAAGCGGAGATCTTCCATCGCTCTGGCGACGAGGGCCGGACTGATCACGGCCACCTGATCGGCCTGGCCGCGCGAGAGCGATCGATCGCATACCAGGTTGATCACGCGTGGCACGCCCATGGAAGCCTGGTAAACGAGATCGAGCGCCGCGGGTGAGAACGAGACGCGGTCCCGCTTCCCACCGGCGAGCGCCAGGCGATGCGAGACGTAGCCGATGAGATCTTCGCGCGTGAGCCGCTTGAGCACGCACCGCGTCGTCACACGCTGCTCGATCTGCCGCATGTACGGCTGCTTGAGATGGGCCTCGAGATCGGGCTGACCGACGAGGACGATCTGCAGCAGACGGCGGCCGGCTTCGAGCTCCGACAGCGCGCGAATCTCTTCGAGCAGCGGTGAGCCGAGATGCTGCGCCTCGTCGATGACGAGCACCGCGAACGCGTCGACCGATTCGAGCGAGGTCAGAAACTCGTAAAGCTGATAGCTCAAGTCGGGACGGCCCGCGCCCGACAGTCGGCCCTTCCTGAGATCCTCGACCGACACTTCGCCGAAGTCGACGAGGAGCATGCGCAGCAGGTCTTCGCGCGAGATGAACGGATCCGGCACGAACGTGGTGAACGTCTTGCGATCGAGCTGATACAGCGCCGCGCGGCACAGCGTCGTCTTGCCGGTTCCCATCTCACCGGTGACGACGATGATCCCTTCGCGCCGGCGAATGGCGGCGAGCAGCTCGTCGAGCGCCTCGGCGTGCCCCGGCGCGGTGAAGAGCGTTCGTGGATCGGTGGAGAGGCTGAATGGCTTGGCGCGCAGTCCGTAGTGAGGCTCGTAGGTCAGCGCACCGGCGCTGACGGCGGTATGCGGACCGGGCTCGGCGACGCCGGCGGCTGACGGCTTGTTGTCCGGTCCGTAGCCCTTCCACTCACTCATGCCGTAGCCATCTATCGGCGCCGCGTGTCTGCGATGACAGGCTACGGGGCCGCGACTCGCGGCATTCCCGGCGGTTTTCCTGCATTGCCGCGCAATTCTGCGTCCTACTCGGGGTGAAACCGCGGGCCGATACTCGTTCATCAGGAGGTCTCTGTGCGGGCGCAACGGCCCGCCGCGCGACGCAGCACCGAGCGGTCCCGACGACGATGTCGAACGACATACAACGACTGCCGCATGCGAACCCGCTGATGCGGGTGCGCCCGGCCGAATTGCACCTGCGCGATCGGCTGGCGGTGTTTTTTCGGTACCGCTACATCGCCGCGGCTGCGTTCGTCGTCGTGTTCGCGGGTACGGCCTTCTACGCCTATTCGCAAACGCCGCTCTATCGCGCGACGGCGCGGCTGTTGATCGAGCTCGAAGACGAGCGCTCGCTGGCGATGGAAGGGCTGACGACGAACACCAGCGCGAACACCTATCAGGACCCCGAGCCCTATTTCCAGACGCAATACCGCATCCTGACCGGACGCGAGCTCGCCCGGAACGTCGTCGACGCGCTGGGGCCCGAACGGGCGCGCGAGCTCGGATCGTCCCGCGACGCGCAGAGCGGTGCGCTGGCCGGACACGTGTCGGTCGAACCGGTGCGCGCGAGTCGGCTGGTCGACGTGAGCTTCGTCTCGCCCAATCCGACGTTCGCCGCCGAGGCGATCAACGCGCTCGCCGAGACCTACGTCCGTCAGAACCTCGAGCTGCGCCGTCAGAACATGGAGCGCAGCCTCGAGTGGCTGTCACAGGAACTGGCGCGGCAGAAGAACCTGGTCGAATCGAGCGAACGCGCGATGGCGCAGTACCGCGAAGACCAGAATGCGCTCTCGCTCGAAGACCGTCAGAACATCGTCATCGCGCGGCTCAATCAGCTGAACGATGCGGCGACGCGCGCGCGCGCCAATCGTGCCCAGAAGGAATCGCTGTATCGGCGGCTCGAGGGGCTGGGCCCGAACATGTCGCCTGATTCACTGCCGGGCATCCTGCAGAATCCGTTCATCCAGTCGCTCAAGACGCAGCTCGCGGAGCTCGAGCGGCGTCGCGCCCAGCTGTCGGAGCGCTACGGCGAGAAGCATCCCGACATGCTGACGGTGAACGCGCAGATTCTCGACGCGACGCGCCAACTGAATCTCGAGATGGGCCGTGTCGTCGACGGCATCCGTCACGAGTACGAGTCGGCGCGCCTCGAAGAAACGACGTTGGCCGCCGCACTCGACGAACAGAAGGGCGCGGCCACTGATCTCGATCGCAAGAGCGCCACCTACACCGTGCTGCAGCGCGAGGCCGAAACCAATCGAGAGCTCTATCAAACGCTGTTGAAGCGGGAGAAGGAGCTTCAGGTGCTGGCCAACAGCCGCGGCAACAACGTACGGCTGGTGGAAGCCGCGTCCGTCCCCGGTGCTCCGTTCAGCCCGAACCTGCGCCGCGCGGCCACCCTCGGCGGCGTGGTGGCGCTGCTCCTCGCCATCGGCCTCGTTCTCGCCCTCGACTACCTCGACGACACGATCAAGACCCCCGAGGACATCAACCGTCTCGGACTGCCCTTCCTCGCCCTGATCCCGGCCGTTCGCGGCGACCGCGAACGACCTGTTCTCTCGGGCTCCAACGACTTCGGCGAGGCGATCCGATCGCTGCGCACGTCGTTGGCTCTGAGCACCGCGTCGAGCGGCAACAACGTCGTGCTGGTCACGAGCGCGCAGCCGCTCGAGGGCAAGACGACCACCGCCTGCAACCTGGCGACGGCACTGGCCTACGGCGGTCAGAAAGTGCTGCTCGTGGATGCGGACATGCGGCGGCCTGGCGTGCACCGCGGCCTCGGACTCGACAACGAGTGCGGGCTGTCTGAGCTGCTCGACGGGCGAGCGACGCTGGCGCAGTCCGTGCAGCGCCTCGTCGAGCCGGACCTGTGGGTGATGACGGCTGGTTCCACGCCGCCCAATCCATCGGAGCTGCTCGGATCCGAGCGAATGGAATCGCTGCTATCGCAAGTGAAAACGGGGCCGTTCGACTGGGTCATCATCGACACGCCCCCGGTCCTGGCAGTGACCGACGCGTCGATTCTGACACCGTGGGTGTCGGGGGTGACATTCGTCGTCGGGTCGGAAATGACCCGACGTCGCCTGGCCGAGCGCGCCATCGAGACGCTCACTGCCGGACGACCGCGCATCTTGGGCGCGGTGCTGAACCGCGTGGACGTGTCGCGCAACAAGTATTACTACGCGCGGCACTACGGCTACGGCAATCGCTACCTGCTCGCCGAGCAGGACGCCGCGTAGACGCTGCAGAAGGAATCAGGACGCACCAGCCTACCGGCGGAACCATCTCGCGGCGCCGGCAACTATCCGATAGGCGTACAAGGCCGGTAGCATCGCCACACGCTGCACGCCGTACTTTTTCCTCACATAGGCAGCCGGCGGAAACACGTGCTCGCGGAGCAGGCGTGCCCGTTGACGTGGGCCGAGCGCCGTCAGATCAACGGCCAGTCGATCGACCGGCCGCAAATCCTTTCTGAGAAGAACCGCCGATGGCTCCTGCATGGCCGATAGCCGTCGAATGACTCCGTCCGGCACATCGGTGTGAAAGCGGCCAACCGCGAGGCTCAATCCTCGCGCGCTGATGCCGGCGATCTGGCGGTCGATGGCTGCCTCGACGAACCTGCGCCACTGCCCTGCCTCGAGCTGGGTCGCAATCAGATGGATGTCGTAGACCCAGATCAAGTCGTCGGCGTCTGCATGGTGTGCCGTTCGATGGAGGCACGCAATCAGGAGCGCGTCGACAGACGACGGTACCCGCATGCTGTTGCGGCCGCTCAGGGCGACTCGATTGGCTCGGGCGACGAGTTCGGCGTGACTCGAGATACCGGCGACGATCTGCGGGTTCGCGATCCGCCAATGCAGATCGATGACGTGCTCGCCACCGACCTCGTTTCGTCGCACGAACATCGCTTGATATGAGACCAGGCTGCCGGAGGCGACCGGCGGCTCTTCATACCCCCGCGAGCGCAGCAGTTCGAACGCACGGTCGCGGGACTTGGGGGCAATGAGGATGTCGGTATCCAGGCGCGGCCGCATCCATGACTGCGGGTAGTGCGTGTGCGCCAGGGCCATGCCCTTGAAGACGAGCGGCTCGAGGCCCTCGGCTTCGAGGTTCTTCAACACTGACGTCAGTTCGCGGGTGGAGAGCTCGTCGAACAACGCGTTGAGGCGACTGGAGTGATCAGTTCGATCCGGAAGGAGACGATCGACCCGATGCCGCCGAGCGAGAGCGGCAAGACGCGCGCCTGCTTCTCCCACAGGCACGTCCCGTTCGCCACGGAGCACAGCGCACAGATCCGTAATGGGGTCGGGAGTCATTTTACGAACATCGAAAAATGACTCCCGACCCCATTACAGAAACGATCGGAAGAACATCTGACGGGCGGGAGGATGGTTCAGCAACGCCACAATCAGCTTGCGATGGCGATTGAACGAGGCAGTCCGGCGAATGATCGGCATGACGCCGTCCGTCCGCGCCAGCTCGAATAAACCCTCGATGTCTTCGTCGGGCATCCGCTGCGCCAACATTCGGAACGACAGCTGCGTATCGAGCTCGTTCTCCAATCGAGCACGCCATGCCCGTTCGTAGCTCTCCAACCGTGACGCAGACAACTCATCGCGGATCAGCGCCTCGGCAAGGACCTCGGACGCCAGCGACGCACTCAGCAGACCGTAGTAAATCCCCCCGCCCGTCGTCGGCTTGACGAGCCCTGCGGCATCGCCGACGACCATCAAGCGGTCATCGAACGTTCGCGAGATACGACTGAGTGGCAGGATCTTCTGCCGCGGCGCCGCCTGGCCCGGCTCGACGCCCCATCGTTCCGCAACCCGCGCCACCATCTGGTCGAAGTACGCCGGCGCGCGCCCCTCGGCCATCACGCCGATGCGCGCAAACGCAGAGCCTCCGCGCCAGACCGGTACGACCCAGCCAAACCCTCGTGGAGCAACGGCGCTGCCGAAGTGCACCTCGACGTCACCAGGACGACGAACGGACACCTCGCGCTGCGCGCTGTGCAGCAGCAGCGACGGGATGTCGAGACCAAGCTGCCGATGGAGCGCGTAGCGGCCGCCACACGCAAGGACGCAGGCACGGGCCCGTCTTGGCGCACGCCCGGCCACGCTGACTGACACGCCGCCCGCCTGGCGCGCCACGCTGGTCACGCGCGCGTCGCGGACGATGCGTGCGCCTGCCTGCACCGCGTCATCGGCCAGACACGCGTCGAAGGCCGCGCGGTCGACGACCACGGCCTCCACCGCGCCTGTTCGGTACACGACTTCGTGACCGGCTGGAGAAAGGAACCGAGCGGTCGTCAGCTCGTTGAGGATCGGAGCGGATGAGAGGCCGAACTCACTGAAAGCCTCTCGGGCGAGGATCCCGGTGCAGTGAACCGGATCGCCTATGGATGCATGTTCTTCGAGGACGACGACGTCGAGTCCTCGATGGGCGAGGCGGCGGGCAGCGAGCAATCCGGCCGGACCTGCGCCAATGACGATGGCGTCGTGCATCCGGTGACGAGTTTCAACGTACCGTGCTCGCCTGTCAACGTGGAATGCGAGTTCGCGCGGTTAGAACTTGGATCCGCGGGCCTCCCACGAGCCGCGGAACGTGATCCAGAACGACAGCAGGACCAGTCGCACGTCGAGCCAGAACGACTGCCGACGCACGTAGAGCAGATCGTACTTGAACTTCCATCGTCGTGCGATGTCTCGCGGCGCGTAGATCTGCGCGATGCCCGTGAGGCCGGGGCGGACACTCGCACGCTCCTGAAAACCTGGTACCTCCTCGAGCTTCTCGAGCGTGCCTCGGCCGGCTTCGATTTCGCCTGGACGCAACGCGCGTGGTCCGGTGAAGCTCATGTCACCGCGGAAGATGTTCCACAACTGCGGCAATTCGTCCATCGCCGTCGCACGCAGCAGCCGGCCGATGCGTGTCACGCGCGGATCGCGCTCGGTCGCCTGAACGGCTCCGACGTGCGCCTCGGCATCCGGAACCATCGAGCGGAACTTCTTCACTTCGAAGGGAACACCGTTGAGCCCGGAACGCTCCTGTCCGTAGAACACGGGACCGCTGTCCTCGAGTTTGATCAGCAGCGCAATCAGGCCCCAGAGCGGGGACGAGGCAATCAGCCCGGCCCCAGAGAGCGCGACGTCGAACGCGCGCTTGGCGAGCAGCGAGCCGCGGCCGCGGACAGGCATCGACGACACTCGCGCCGCGCTCGCAATCGCGTCGTGGTAGACGGCCAGCGTCGATTCGCACATACGGGCCTCGGAGAAGACCTCTTGAACTCTGGCCCGTGCGGCAGCGCCGAGCGTCTGTCGCAGCGCGTCGTCGGAGACCAGTCGTTCGAGTGCACGATGAAGCTCGAGGGGGTCGCGCGGGGGAACCACCAGACCCGTTCGTTCGTGCTGGTTGACCCACGCGACGCCAGTGCCCAGATCGGTGCTGACCACGGGCCGGCCGCAGAACATCGCCTCGAGCTGCACCATCCCGAAGGTTTCCTGACGGGTCACTGACGGCAGGACGAACACGTCGCAGGCGTGGTACCAGGCGCGGAGGCTCTCGTCACTGACCTCGCCCAGAAAATGAACGCGCTCGGCGATGCCCAGCTCGCCAGTCAGTCGCATCAGCGCCTCACGCCGCGGACCGTCCCCGACGATCATGAGGTCGGCGTCGATGCCCGGAAGCGCCCGCAGCAAGACGTCAACCCCTTTGTAGTCGACGAGCCTGCCGACGAACAGCAGGGTGGGTCGTGCCGCCGCACCGCGAATCGATTCGACATTGGCGGCAATGGCCGGCGTGAGCGCGTAGCGCTCGAGCGCCAGACCGAAGGGCACGACGGCACACTTGTCGCGGTAGGGTGCCAGCGGCGCTGCATCCAGCATCGGTGGCGATGCGACGACGATCCGCGACGCACGGGACAGGGCAAACTCGAGGAAAGGCCGGTACAACCAGCGATACTGCCATCGCGGGCGGATCACTTCGCTGTGGAACCACACCACCAGCGGCATGGTGGGGCGAGCGAGGGCGTAGGCGACCAGCGCCATCGGGTTCGGCTCGTGAAGGACGAGCACGTCGGCGGTTGCGCGCGCGAGCCAGATCGGGAGTGCTGGCGCAAGCGACACGGCTCCGACCGTCGCCAGACTGCGGATGCGGACGACCGGCACGTCATCGACGACGTCGCGTGTCGTCGGGCCATTCCGGTTGATGACGAGCGCGCGTGTGTCGGCCGATCGGCGCTCGCCGCGGCACAGCATCGCGACCACGGTCTCGATGCCCCCGCGCGCCGGCGGATAGTACTTGCCCAGGTGAAGCACGCGCAGCTGGCTCATTGCCCTGACACGGAGCGTAACGGCGCGTCGTCGGCGGACAGACCGGGAAGCACCTCGCGATAGACCTCGAGCATCAGGCGGGCGTGTTCGAGCGCGTCGAAGCGGCGTGCGTCAACGATGTTCGCGCTGCAGCGCGCGCGCCACGCGTCCTTGTTGAACATCCGCTCGTCGAGCATCGCCGACACCGCGGACGTCCAGGCCGCGATGTCACCGACCGGACAGTAAGTCGTGCCATCGCCACCGACCTCGCGCAGTGGCGGCAGATCGCTCGCCACGACGGCGGCGCCGCAGGCCTTCGCTTCCGCGACCGGCAAGCCGAAGCCTTCCCGCTCGGACGGTTGCAGGACGATTGCCGCGCGCCGGTAGACCGATGCGAGCACGCGCCGCTCGAGGAACGGCAGCACGCGAACGTAGGACCCGATCCCAAGACGGTCCACCTGCGTCCGCTGGCTTCTGGTGAACGCGCCGCCCACTCGAATCAGGCGCAATGACGGGTGCCGTTCCCGCAAGGCGGCAAACACGTTCAACAGCACGTCGATGCGCTTGCGCGGGATGGTGCTGCCGACGTGCAGAATCTCAGGGCAGCCCTCATCAGAGGGGCCGAGCAGCTTGGTGGCTTCCTGGTCGGCTCGCGGATCGGGAGTCGGCCGGCACGACGGGTGCACACCGTAAGGCACGACGGCGATCTGGGAGGCCGGCACAATCCCTGACGCGATCAACGCGTTGCGAGTGGCATAGCTACCGCACACGATTTTCCGCGAGGCGATCAAGCCGTTCAAGAGACGTTTGGCCAGCACGCGGCCGATGGCCGACTCGGCCCGAGTGCCTGGCAGCACTCCGGCGAACGCGTCGATGTCGTGACACATGACCAGCGATCGTCCGGGCGGCAGCTCGGTCACCAGGTGCGCGTAACTGTGGTCGACAATGTGGAACAGATCGAACTCGGCCATCCGCGGCTGCAGCCAGCGCCCGTAGTCCCATACCCGATTGATGATCCGGTCCATCGTCTGCGCCGTGCGTGTCCGGCCCAGGGCCGGCAAGAGTGTGAGACGCTTGACCATCGCCGGCCGCACCTGTTCGGCGTCCACCACCCTCATTCCCGGCTTGCGCAGGCCCAGCATCAGGATCTCGGCGACGAGGTCCATGCTGTGCCAGCGTTCTTCAGCCAAGTCCGAGACGACCGCAATGCGCGGGCGCTTCATGCGGCCACCTCGCCCGGCGTGACCGGCTGGCTGGTGCCGGTGGCCGCTTCGACGAGACTCCGCCGCAATTCGGCAAAGGCTTTTTCGCGGCTCCACTCGCGGCACACGTAGTCGCGGCCGCGGCGAGCCTGCCGCCGCGCGACTTCAGGGAGCGCCGCGACGACGAGAATGGCCCGAGACATCGCGTCGGCATCGCGGCGAGGCGTGAGCGCGGCATACGCGCCGAGGTGCGCGGCCATTCCGCCGACGTTCGTCGCCACCACCGGCGTCTCGCAGGCGAGCGCTTCCAGCGGAGACAGGCCGAGCCCCTCCTCGAGCGAGCCCTGCACGAGTACATCGGCGGCGCGGAAGTAGTCGGCGAGCTCGCGCATCGGATGCACGGCCGGACGGCCCATGATCCAGTTGGACGCGTCGCGTATACCGATTGCGGATGCAAGGTCGATGAACCGTTGGTAGCCGCCGCCGAGATTCAACAGCACCGCATCCAACCCGTTGGCGCGCGCCTTTGCGACCGCCTCGATCACGGTCTCAGGATCCTTCTCGTGGCTGATGCGGCTGGCCAGCACGATCAGGAACTTGTTCACCGGCAGATCGAGTTTCTGCCGCAGCACTGCGCGCTCGTGGACGGCGGCCGGCCTGAACAGGTGCGTGTCGACGCCGTAGTAGTAGCCCGGCTCGGTTCGCGGACAGGTCCGCGCAGCCACCTGCATCAGATACGGACCGAGCGCAAGACAGCGCGTCGCGAGACGGCCGTTGATCGCGAGGAGGCCGCGAATGATCGCCTCACCCACCCACGCGCTGAGCGCGCCAATCTGTCGCCGCTCACGGCGGCACTGGAAGTACTCGAGTGCCGGCATCGACATCGTCGTCACGACCGGCACGCGGCGAAGCCGCCCGACGACAGTGGCATTCAACGATCCGCGCAGCATCTCCTGAGAGAGGATCACGTCGAACTGCGACGCGACCCGCCACAGATAGGCAAGGGAACGAAGCTGGAACGCGAGACGGCCGCCTTCGATTTCGTGCACACGAATGGACGCCCGGCTGGCAGCGACGCGGGCACGCAGCGAGCTGTGCTTGTATGCGCCCGCCGGAACCACCATGGTCAGGTCACAAATCGTGCTCAGACCGACCACGAAACGGATGTCGGTGAACCCCTCGACGAAGAACAGCACGCGAAGAGGCGGATCGGTCGCGTCAGGGCGCATGTCAGGCGTGGTGGTCACAGGGTCGCCGCATTAGCGTGCACGTTCGAGCACAGTGAGCGTGTCCACCGTTTCGACCAGCTGGAACCGTTTATCGGGAAGAATGACTTCGTTGGTCACCTTTACGCTGCCGGCATCATCGATGTGACGGTGGCGCGACGAGCAACTGTCGTGGAGGGCGACGATCCCTCCCGGTTCGACGAGGGAACTCCACGCTTGCCAGTCGGCGAGCAGCCCCTCCTCACTGTGATCTCCGTCGATGAACACGAAATCCACCGGCTCATGACCGCGCGCAGCCTCGGTACCGGTGGTACGGACCCACTCGACCGTTCCGTTCGAGACCGTGCCGACTTCGCGGTGGGCGATGCGCGCCTGCAAACTGATCCCCAGCCGACCTGATGGAAACGGATCGACGGCAGTCAATACACCGTCTGGATCCATCACCTGCCGGAGCCGCTTCGTCGTGACACCGTGCCAGACGCCGATTTCGACGAGCCGCCGCCGGCCCGACGCATGACGCGCCAGGCAATGGCGTTCCGCCGAAGTTGTTTGCGTCTCTGCGGCGACCAAACCGAGCGTCCAGCGCACGTAGTGCGTCAGAACCTTCATCGTTTTGGGGCGACGATCATGGAAGGCGGCACGGCTGAGGAGACCGTGTGAAGGGCATCGTACGCACGCAACACGGGTTCAGCGGCGCGGTCCCAGGTGTAACGGTGCAGGGCCGTCGAGCGCGCGTCACCACCGAGCCGCGCCCGCAGCGACCGATCGCCGATCAGCCGGCTCATCGCATCGAGCAGTGCATCCCTGGCGCGGATCGGCACAAGCAGGCCCGTTCGCTCGTGCGCAATCACGTCCTTCATGCCGCACGTCGACGTCGTGACAATCGGAAGGCCGCTCATCATGGCTTGGATCAGCGTCAGTGGCGTGCCTTCGAACAGACTCGGCAGCAGAAACAGGTCTGCCGCGGCGAAGGCCGCGGCCATTGCGTCTTCGTCACCCGGAGCGGTGCAGACGACGCGGTTGCGAACGTGCGGCGGGAAGTGCGCTGTGATCTCGGCGGGCGTAACGCCCGCACCGACGACGTCGAGCTCGAGGTCAGGGTATCGATCGGCGAGCACGGTGAACACCGGAACGAGATCCTCGACGCCCTTGTTCTTGCGCCAGGTTCCAGCGAACAGCACTCGCCGCGCACGCTCGTAACTCCGCCCTTCCGCAGCGCGCGCGTAAACTTCGTCGGCCCCCGGATGGACGCGGGTGACTGAATCAGGAGCACGCCCGAATCGCTCGAGCAACGTCGTCTTGTCGTCCTCGTTCAGGCAAAAGACGTGGTCGGCGCGCTTCAGGGCGATCTCGGCCGGCCAGAGGCCGGTCGCGGGATACGCAAGTCGCGTCCGCCACCGCGGCGCCTCGCGCCCCAGACGGCCCTCTTCTTTCGCGAGCTCCCACGCCCGACGCTCGAGCCCATGGCTCGTCACGACGACGACCGGCCCGTGGCGGCGTGCGCGTCCAACAGTGACCGGCGCGGCGCTGGGCTCGTGCACGTTGACGATGTCGTAGGGACGGCCGTCCTGTTCCGCCGAGATCGCCTTGTTCCGGACAGCCATCGGGAACGAAATGCGGCGCCCCACCCAGCCGCTCCACTCACTCGGGACGTCGTCGGCGCAGAAGTAGTCCACCTCGTGACCGGCCGAGGCCACGCGATCGTGGATGAATCCCATCAACCGGCTCATGCCACCGGTTCTGGCTCGCGGTACCTGATGAGCGACGAGGATCCGCATCAATGAGGGTGGACTGCTGCCTCGCCAAATGCGCGCAGCAGCAGCTCGACGTGCCGATCGAACGCAAAGTCGGCCGAGAGACGGCCCGCGCCCTCGCGGAGTCGGGCCAGCGTGTCGGGATTCTCGAGACACGCGACGATGGCGTCGGCCAGGCCCTCGACAGTCGGCGGGTTGCCAGGCGCCAGGAAGCCGTTTTCACCGGACGTGAGCCAGTCAGAGATCCCGCCGACGGCAAACGCAGCCACCGGGAGCCGATGACGCGCCGCTTCCAGGCCGACGAGCGCCAGCGGCTCGGGCCAGAGGCTCGGCAGCACGAGCAGATCCGATTGCGCGCAGAGCGTGTCGACCGCCGCGCGTGCAATCCAGCCGGTGAAGTCGATCTGCAGGTGCGGTTCGCCACGGCGCATGCGCGAGGCGAGCGCTTCCCACGCCGATCGCTGCGGACCATCCCCCGCGAACGTAAGATGGATGTTGCGGTTCAGCCGCGTCGCGACTTTGGGCAACGCCAGCAAAAGTTCCCGGCCGCCCTTCAACGGATCCATCCGCCCGACAAAGAGCAGCCGCCATGTTCGATCCTCGTGTTCCCCGCGATCGAGTGGGGCGTGGCCCATCGACTCGGGATCTGGCCCGTAGCGCACGTTGAAGACGCGCTCGGCGTTCAGTCCGTGATTGATGTACTCGTTCTGCATGTGTGTGGAATGAGTCACAATCGCGCGGTAACGCGACAGCAGATCGAGACGCTCGCGCTGTTGCCGATACAAGCGCGCCATCGTGACCGGGTTCCATCCGCCACACCTATTCGGGTAGTAGTGCGCCAGACAGCGCCAGCCGAACCGCCTTGCGCATGGCGTTACCACCGGCGACTTGAACGTCTTGGTGCCGCTGATGCAGGTGCCGTAGTAGTTGTGGGCGAAGAACACGGCAGGGGCGACGTCGAGCACTCGTCGTTCGGTCGCGGGCTCGAGCAGACCGTGTGCATACAGCAGGCTCGGGTTCCATCCGCGCAACGAGGCCAGTGCCGCATCGAGTCCAAGCGCATTGACCGACCAGCGCGGCGCATCCGCGGGCAGCGGAATCTCGTCGTAGTCCGACGGTGTCTCCACCTCGTGCCAGAGCGCGACTTCGTGTCCGGCGCGTTGCAGGTACGGCAGCACCGCGCTGAGATAGGTGCCGGTGCCTCCGATGCGCCGATTGCTCCAGTTGACGATTGCGATGCGCATCAGGCGGCCCGAAGCGTGGACACGAGACGCTCGATGGTGAAACGGGTCTCGTAGAGATGCCGACCTTCGTCGCCGAGGCGGCGGCGCTCCTCGGGGTTCGTCAGCAGCGCCGCGACCATCGCCACGAACGAACGCACGTCGCGCACGTCGGCCAGACGCACTGCGCCGCTGTCCTCCCAGAGCGGCTCCGTCAGGTGGCCGCGTGTCGTCACGACGGCGCGGCCGGCGGCGAGGCAGGACATCGCGCTGGTCCGGCGTGAGGAAATGCCGTCGGGGTACGGCTGCACGAACAGGTCGCAGAGACCGAGCACCGCACCGAGATCCGCCGGCGCGACGAATCCGGTCGCGTGCACCCGCGAGGCCCAGCCGCCGTTGCGGCTGAGGAGCGTCTCTCGGAACGCGTTGCCGCCGGCACCAATGAGCAGCACGGACGGCATCGATTCGTGTTCCAGGATGGCGGCGAGCCGCTCTTCCAGCAGCGACGACACTTCTCGCCCATACGAGCCGAAGTGGCCGATCACCGGCCGCCAATCGCTCGCGTATTCACGCCGCAGCATCGGCAACGGAGCCGTGGCGTCTTCGGCACTGCCGGGCACGGGCAACCACTGCATCCTGAGCGTGCGGCCGAGCGCGTACGGGCGTAACCTCTCTTCCCACGCCGGAATCGACATCCACACCTGTCGCGACGCCGCGAGCAGGACGACAGTCATCAACCGATGCACGGCGGCCATCGCGCGATGACGCAGCGGGCCGCTGAACTCGATATACGGCTCGTGCACCATGAGCTGCACGTGATCGCCTCGCCACGCGCGCGAGGCCAGCCACAGACAGAACCCCACGTTCATCGATCGATAGCCGAACCCGTGAGGGACCCACTGGACGAGAAGGCGGCGCGGGGCGTCGTACTCATTCAAATGTCGATCTAGGCGCCGGAGGTCACTCGGGCGGATGCCACCCATGTCACCGTGCACATGGACGCCGCTGCTTGCGATCTCGCTCGGGTGATGCGGGCACCACACATGCACATCGTCGCCGGCCGTGACGAGCGCCTCTGCGACATGCCGTGTGTATTCGCTGACCCCACCGATATCAGGTGGGTACTCGCTCGTGAGGATGTGCCAGCGGTTCACGACGCCTTCGTCTGCAGCCGATTTGCCTGGCAGCGCCACATCCGGCTCACGGCGTGTTGAAGCTGCAGCTTGATCGATTCCGCGCCGAGCGGCTCAATCGCGCGCCTCGCCGCTCGTCCCATTTCGGGCAAGGCGTCACGGTGCGTGAGCGCACGGTCGAGCGCCGCGATCAACGCGTCGGAATTTCCCCTCGGCACGACCCAGCCCGAGCTGTCATCGATCCACTCCGACGCGCCGCACGCGTCGGTGGTGATGACCGGTAACCCGCACGCCATCGCTTCGGCGACGACCAGTCCGAAGCCGTCGTGCAGTGTCGGAAGCACGAACAGCTCGCCCCGCTGATATGCGGCACACGGGTCGTCCGGCGCGTGCGACACGTCCAGTCCCGCACTCATGCGCTGCAACAGGCGACGGCTCCACGGGTCGCCAGTGGCTCCAACGATCTCGAGGCTGAAATGGCGTGCGCCGAGCCGCGACATCGCCTGGAGCAGATACGGAAATCCCTTACCCAGCGACACGCTGCCGACGAAGACGATCTTCAGCGGTCCGCTGCCTGCTGCCGGTTGTGACGGAATGAACCGACGAAGATCGATTCCCTGCGGGACGACAACGATCTTGCTTTCGCTGACGCCGCTCTGCATCAACGAGCGCTTCGCCCAGGTGCTCGAGACCCGAATGCGATCGGCCAGCCGGTATTCGTCCTCGACGCGCTGCACCATCGACTCGCTCGGATGGCCGAGATACGGGATGCCAGTCCACCTGGCCGACTCGAGACACAGCTGCGCGGCGAAGTCGCGGATATGCCCGTTCGGATTGTCGAGGACGGTGGTCGCGCCCTGCGCACGCGCCGCCTGCAGGCTCTCTCGAGCGATCTGCGTGAAGAAATATCCATTTCGAAACGGCCGCGCGGACAGCTCCGTCGCAAGCCATTCTCCGAACCGGCGATCGATCTCGAGTTGATACCGGCCGGTGAGATATCGCAGCCATGTGTACCGCCGTCGCCACGACGAGACGAGCAGGTCCGGTGGCACCGCATGGTTCACGCCGTGCCGCGCCTGCGTGATCGGTCCACAGACTCGGAGGTCTGGAACGAGATCGACAAGAGCGTCGAGCACGTGACCGGCATGGTGACCGAGGCCGCCGATGCCTGGGGGTGTGCGAAAGGCGAGCACGCTGTCTCGTTGACGGGCGCCGGACATCGGGATGACGGTCACGATTGGATGCCCACACGCGCGACGGCTCGTGTCACGGCCGACATCGACGCCAACCACGGCGCGAGGCGGGCTCGCAGCAGCGGCCCCAGGGGCGGGGCGCTGAGCACGGGCAGCATGACAGCGAGGTACGCGAGCGACACGACACCGGCCAGCATGGCGAAGGAGAACAACCCGCGAACGGTCCACGTCGTCGTCACGACACTCACCGCAGCGAGCACCGCCGCCACACGCACGAACCATGGGACGAGCGGCGCGAGGAACGATTGCGGCGATGTGCCAGCTTCCCGAGCCAGTGCCCTGAAATTGCTCGGCAAACTGATCGCGACGGTGCCGAGACACGAGCCCACCGCTGCTCCGTACAAACCGAACATCGGCGTCAGGATCAGCATCGCCAGTGCGGCAACCACGCCATCGGCAATCGACGTCAGCGCGAGTCGCCGCTCGTTGCCGAAGCAGAAGAGCGTGTAGGTGGCGGTCGCATTCAAGTGCCGGGCAAGCATCCCCGCCAGCAGGATCGCGGTGATCCCGATGCCCGCGAAGCGCTCCTCGCCAACCCACCAGGCGACGAACGGCCCGTTCACGGCCGTCACCACCACGACGATGCCGCCGCTCAGGAGCAGCATGGCCTGCGACATGCTCCGCGAGACCTCGAACAGACGTTCGCGGGTCGCCGCTGTTCGCAGCTCACTCAGGGCCGGCAAGGCCAGCTGCATGAACATCTGCGGTTGATTCGCCAGCATCGTCAGCAGACGGCCGGTGCACGCATACGGCACGACGGCCGCCGGCCCGAGGAGCTTGCCGACGATGACGAGATCGGTTCCGACGAGGAGCACCTGGGCGATTTGGTTGAAACTGATCCAGACGCCGCGCGACAGCTGCTGTTTTGCAGCGGCCAGCGTCAAGGCCGGCAGCTGCGACGGCATCACGTCAGGAAAGTTCGTCGCAAGCCTTCGCCATGTCGATGCGGCGGTGATGACCTGGGTGGTAATCCATCCACACGCCAAGGCGATCAGTCCCCAACCGGCCCAGGCGCCAATGACTGTGACGGCCGCCCCACTCGCCCACGCCGCGATCTGCACGATGCCGAGGAAGGCGAGATCCTGGAGGCCCTGCAGTACGGCGCTGAACACGCGCAGCGGAAACGTCAGGACGAACGTCAACACGACGATCGACAGCGGCCAGCGGAGGGCGGCCCACTCGGACGGCATCAGCCAAACGGTCACCGCGCCGGCGACGACGACGATCGGAAGCTGCCATAACACGAGGCGTGCGGTCTCAGCGACGAGGTCTCGTAGCACTGCGCGATCGCTGCCGGCACGACCCGCCGCAGCGGCCACTTCTCTCGGGATGAGCGCGACCACGCCCAGATCGAGCAGCGCCAGATACGTCAGCACCTGAGTGCCAAGCAGCCACAGGCCGTAATCGTGCGATCCGAGACGCTGCAGGAGATACGGCGGGATCCACAGACCGACGATGATGGTCGCCGCGGTCTGGATGTATCCGAGGCCCAACCCGCCCAGGAAGCGCCGCAGCCGGCTATCACGCATGCAGCGGTCCGTCGCGCGGGTCCCACATCGGCTCGTGGTGTCGATGCGTGGCGCCATACAGTGCGCCAGTAATCGCCCAGAACATGATGCCAAGCTGCGTGTTGAATACCGGCCCGGTCATGCACAGCGCGATCAGGATCAGCTGCAGGCACAACACGATGACCGCGACGTCCTGCCACGTCTTCGATGCCGCATAGACGGCAAGGTTGTAGGTGTAACGAACGGCCACGGCGAGCGCGCCGCCGTACAGCAGCCAGAGGGGAATGCCGCCATCGAGAAGCCATCCGGTCAACTGAATCTCGACGTGGATCGGAGGCGCCTGCCACAGCGTGGGGTCGCCGAAATACACGTGCATCATGCCCCACCGTCCGAGACCGGCCCCGAACGGAAACTCGTACAGCAACTCCGAGAGCGTGTAGCGGATGAACATCCCACGCTGCTCGGAGAACATCCTCAATGCGCTTTCGTCAGTGAGCCCTGAGAACCTGTCGGTTACGGCATCGCCGCCGACGGCGCGCGCCCAGACGTAGCCGCCCACAACCAGCGCGACACCGGCGGCGAGACTCAACGTCCCTTCAGCGGTCCGCCCCTGCCGCAGTCGTAGCACTGCAAACAGCGCCACGCTTCCCGCAGCGACCATCGTCAAAGAGCGCACGTGCGTCAGATACAGCGCGGTCATGCCGGCCACGGCCGCCGCGAAGCAGCAGGCTCGGATCCACCAGCGGCGATCGCTGCCCAGCGCGAGCGTCAGGCCGAGGATCATCGTCATCATGCCGGACACCGCGGCACCACCCGGTAGATCGCTCAGGCCAGGTGGCCGGACGATCTCGCGTCCGTTGGCACCGACATACGTCAGCGACTGCACGAGGTTCGGATTCAACGACTGTGCGAGCGCGCTGAATTCCGGCGGGAGGAATGTCGCCGGGAAATAGACCTGGAGGATCCCCACGGTGGCGCCAATCGCGCTGGCAGCAAAGAAGACCCACAGCACCTGGTGGAAACGCTCCTCGGTACGAACGGCGCGCGCCATCCAGAACACCGGCGCGGTAATACAGAGCTGAAACACGATCTGCGCCCCACCAGCCATCCAGTGCGCGGTCTCGTGGAGCAGGTTCAGGAGTAGCAGTCCGAACGAGACGGTCAACCACGTCGTACTCGCGGGCAGCGACTGCTCGTTGCGCTGGCGGAAGTAGTAGACGAGCGCGACTCCGCTCAGCACGTACGGTGTGCCGCGCACGATGGTTCGGTAGGCTTGCGCCCCGGGCAGGAACAGCACCAGGTTCCAGAGCAGCTGGATCGCGATGAAGATCTCGGGCCACCCCCACTCTCGCTTGCCCGCGACGATGATGCCGTCGGCGGCGTAGGCGTCG
>Ga0207428_10000861_pt1 | contig 34178 bp, 34 predicted proteins | sample RhiMethybrSRZTD1_FD_187600 | JGI IMG/M metagenome (GOLD analysis project Ga0207428, IMG submission 187600) | Populus rhizosphere microbial communities from Tennessee, USA - Rhizosphere MetaG P. TD hybrid SRZTD1 (SPAdes) (version 3) | ecosystem: Host-associated > Plants > Roots > Rhizosphere >...
GAGCAGGGCGGTCGCAACAAAGACCAGCCTCCCTCTCCTTGAAAGCAATGGTCTCAGTACCGACATGTCGTGCTCCTTCTTCCTGGCAGGTCACGCGACCCGCTTGAACCTACGCCCGCTCGCGCGGGATCCTCGAACAGTGGAGACGTCAAGACGCCCTCCCTTGAATTGGGGTCAAGGGAGGGTAGGCCAGATGGCCGATATCGTCAATCCTTAGCCGTAGGTCTTTCGACCGACAGGCCCGATTCACTGGGCGTAGTTGGAAGGGTTAACCAGAGAGAAGAACGATCGCCAGCTAGGCAGCTCTACAGGACCGGCAGGTACCGCTCGAGCTCGTACGGGGTCACGTACGACTTGTAGGCGTCCCATTCCTCGCGTTTGTTCCGGATCAGGAACTCGACCACGTGGTCCCCGAGCGCGTCGCGCAGGATCTTCGAACCGTTCGCGAGCTCGATCGCCTCGTGGAGGTCCGCCGGGAGCGAGCGGATCCCCGCGGTGACCCGCTCGTCCTCGCTCATCTCGTAGATGTTGTTCGAGGCTTCCGGGGGCAGCTCGAGCTCCTGCTCGATGCCGGCCAACCCGGCCCCCAGCATCGAGGCGAACGCGAGGTACGGATTGCACGCGGGGTCGGGCGAGCGGTACTCGATCCTCGTCGCCTGCTCGTTGCCCGGCTTGTATTGCGGGACGCGGACGAGCGCCGAACGGTTGCGCCGCGCCCAGCACACGTAGACCGGCGCCTCGTACCCGGGGACCAGGCGCTTGTACGAGTTCACCCACTGGTTCGTGACCAGCGTGATCTCGCGGGCGGCGGTCAAGATGCCGGCGATGTACTGCTTGCCGAGGGTCGAGAGGTGGTACTCGTCGCTTTCGCCGAAGAACGCGTTGCGGTCGCCGGTGAACAGGGACTGGTGCGTGTGCATCCCGCTGCCGTTCACGCCCTGCACCGGCTTGGGCATGAACGTGGCGTAGATGCCGAACTCCTGCGCGACCTCCTTCACGGTCAGGCGATACGTCATCACGTTGTCGGCCATCGTGAGGGCGTCCGTGTAGCGCAGGTCGATCTCGTGCTGGCTCGGGGCCACCTCGTGATGGACGTACTCGACCGGGATCCCCATCGATTCGAGGTACGCGACCGTGCGCTTGCGCCAGTCCGTCGCGAGGTCGAGCGGGGTCTCGTCGAAGTAGCCGCCCTGGTCGAGGAACTCCGGCCGGTCCACGCCCTTGAAATAGAAGTACTCGAGCTCCGGCCCGACGTAGAAGGTGTAGCCGAGATCGGCCGCCCGCTTGAGCTGCCGCTTCAGGACGAAGCGCGGGTCCCCCTCGAACGGCGAGCCGTCCGGGTTCAGCACGTCGCAGAACATCCGGGCGACCTCCGCCTCGGTCTTCCACGGGATCAGCTGGAACGTGGCCGGGTCGGGGACGGCGACCATGTCCGACTCCTGGATCCGGCTGAACCCGTCGATCGAGGAGCCGTCGAACCCCATTCCCTCGGCGAACGCACCCTCGAGCTCCTGCGACGTGATCGTGAAGGCCTTCAGGAACCCCAGGACGTCGGTGAACCACAGCCGGATGAAGCGGATCCCGCGCTCCTCGATCGTGCGCAGGACATACTCGACCTCGTCCGAGTGCACCATGGGCCGAGCGTAGCCGAGGGTCGCCCGCCCACCGTTACGGCCCGGTTAATTCGGCGCATCGGGCGTTCCGGCAGGCCGGCGGGCTACCGTGGCGGGGTGCTGGATCTCTGGTCGCCGTCGCTCGAGCGGGACCTGGCGTCCGCGCCCGACCCGGCGCTGGCCCGCGTGTCGCTCGCTCGCGTCGCCGAGCACGCCGAAGCCCGTGCGGCCTTCGGCCGACCGGAGGCGCTCGCCGCCGCCGTGCGTTTGCTGGGGTTCTCGACGGCGGCCGCGGATCTCCTGGTCGCGCACCCGCAGGAGGCCTCGGCGCTGGCCGACGTCGCCGCGCGATCGCGCGTGGAGCTCGATGCCGAGCTTGCCGACGACATCCGGGGGCTGGGTCTGCCGGACGGCCTGCGGAGGTTCCGCCGGCGGTCGATGCTGCGCGTGGCGGCCCGGGACCTGTCGTCGGCGCCGTTCGAGGAGATCGTGGCCGAGATCACCGCGGTGGCGGAGGCGTGTCTCGCCGCGGCGACGCGCTCGGTCGCCCGCGAGGGTCTCGCGGTCGTTGCGCTGGGGAAGCTGGGAGGAGCGGAGCTGAACTACGCCTCCGACGTCGACGTCGTGTTCGTCCACGAGGGGAGCGGGCCGGAGCGCCAGGAGGCGGCCGAGCGCGCGAGCGGCGCCTTGGTCCGCTCGCTCGCCGAACCGACGGCCGAGGGCATCGCGTTCCGCGTCGATGCCACGCTTCGCCCCGGCGGCGCCCGAGGTGCGCTGTCGTGGTCGCTCGAAGCCATGCGCGGCTACTACGCGACGCAGGCCGCCGCCTGGGAACGACAGGCGCTGATCAAGGCTCGTCCCGTCGCAGGCGAACCCGATCTCGGGACCGCCTTCGTCGAGGCCGTCGCCCCGTTCGTGTTCCCCGAGGTGCTCCCCGAGTCCACGATCGATGAGGTCCGCCGCGTCAAGGTCCGCCTCGAGGAGTACGTGCGCGCCTCGGGCAAGGCCGGCGCCGAGGTCAAGCGGGGTCGCGGCGGGATCCGGGACGTGGAGTTCGCGGTCCAGCTCCTGCAGATCGTCCACGGCCGCCGGGACGAGCGCCTGCGTGTGCCGAACACCCTGCGCGCCCTCGAGCTCCTGGCCGACGAGGGGTATGTGGCACGCGACGATGCGGTCGCGTTCGGCCTGGCCTACCGATTCCTGCGGACGCTCGAGCACCGTCTGCAGATCGTGCGCGACCTGCAGACGCACGAGCTCCCGGCGGACCCCGCCGCCCGAACCGTCCTCGCGCGCTCGCTCGGAAGGGGCGGCGAGGGCGAGCTGCTCGCCGAGTTCGAGCGGCAGACCTCGCTGGTCCGGGAGATCCACGAGCGCTTCTTCTACCGGCCGCTGCTCGAGTCGTTCGCCGGCCCCTCGACGCCTCGACCCGGCAGGGACAGGGAGGCGACGGTCGAGCTGCTGGGGGCGCTCGGGTTCGACGAGCCGTCGGCCTCCTACGAGGTCCTCGCGCGGCTCGTCGAGCCGTCGACCCAACTCGGCAAGGTGCTCGGCCACGTGTTCCCCGTCGTGGTGCCGGCGCTGGCGCTCGCGTCCGAACCGGACGCGGCGCTCGTCCGCCTCGAGCGAGTGATCGCGGCGACGGCGCGGGAGGGGAGGCTCGCCGACGCGCTTGCGAACGACACGCGGATGGCGCTGCGGCTCGCCCACGTGGTGGCGGCCAGCTCGTTCGCGACCGATCTGCTCTCGGGACGTCCCGAGCGCATGCTCGCGCTCCAAGAGGGAGCCGAGACCGACGACGCGCAGGCGGCCCTCGTGTCGGCGGCGGCGCGGTACGCGGCGCGGGAGCTCGAGCCCAACCAGACCGGAGAGGAGCTCGCGGCGGTCGCGGACCGGGTCGTCGCCGACGCGGTCGAGGCCGCCGAACCCGACCTGCCGTTCGCGGTGATCGGGCTCGGCAAGCTCGGGGCGCAAGAGCTGAACTTCGCCTCCGACCTCGACGTCGTCTTCGTCTACGAGGGGGAGGGCCCGGCCGAGTTCCGCCGCGCCGCCGAGCTGGGCGAACGCGTTCTCGATGGGATCCGGGACGCCGGGTGGGAGCCTGACGCCGGCCTGAGGCCCGAGGGGCGGAGCGGCCCGATCGCGAAGTCGTTCGCGGGCTACCTCGAGTACTGGGAGCGTCACGCGGAGACCTGGGAGTTCCAGTCGCTGCTTCGGTCGCGGTTCGTGGCGGGGGACGAGGGGCTCGGGCGTCGCTTCTGCTCGTTCGCGAGCGACTTCGCCTACCCCGACTACCTCCCCGTCGAACGCGTCGGCGAGATCCGTCGCATGCGCGAGCGGATCCAGCGGGAACGGGTCCGCCCACCCGAGGCCTCGAGGTTCCACTTCAAGCTCGGGTACGGGTCGCTCGCCGACGTGCAGTTCGCGGTGGAGCTGTCGCTGATGCGGTTCGGCGGAAGGCACCACGAGATCCGAACCCACCGGACGCTCGACGCGATCGAGCGGCTCGCGCGCCTCCGGCTGATCGAGGACGGGGCGGCCCTGGCGCTCGGCGAGGCGTTCGTCTTCCTTTCGGACGTTAAGGACGCGCTCGAGGTCGACCGCCGCGTCCACGCCGAGGCGATCCCCCCGGCGCCGCAGGAGCAGCTCGCGCTCGCGCGGCGGCTCGGGTTCGAGGAGTATCCGCGGCAGACGCTCCTGGAGGAGTACCGGCGGATCACGCGTCGAGCCAGGCGAGCGATGGAGCGGGTCTTCTACGAGGAGGGATGACGTGTCGCGACGATTGATCGCGTCGGGGTCACCGTTCGAACCCGTGATCGGCTTCTCGCGCGCGGTGGTCGAGGGGCATCACGTGCTGGTTGCCGGGACTGCGCCGATCATGCCGGACGGGGGCGAACCGCCGCCCGACGTGTTTGGCCAGGCGCGTCGGGTGCTCGAGATCATCGTGGCGGCGCTGGGAGAGGCGGGCGCCGGTCCGGAGCATGTCGTCCGGACGCGGACCTACCTGACCGACGCTCGGGACTGGGGGGAGGCCGGCCGGGCGCACGGCGAGGTGTTCGCGGACATCCGCCCGGCGAGCACCATGATCGTCGTGAGCGGATTCCTCGACCCGCGGTGGCGCGTCGAGATGGAGGCCGACGCGATCTTGTCGTAGAGGACCTCGCGACGCCCACCTGCCGAGGCGTTGCGCAGCGGCGACGAGGCTTGCGAGCATGGTCCGGATCGTCCATCGAAAGAAGGAGCCTCTCCGATGCTGAAAGAGTTCAGGGCGTTCATCCTCAAGGGGAACCTCGTCGAGATCGCGGTCGCGTTCATCATTGCGCTGGCGTTCGCCGCGGTCGTCGCTTCGTTCGTCGCCGATATCGTCACGCCGATCATCGCGGCGATCTTCCGCCAACCGGATTTCAGCAGCCTGAAGATCGATATCGGAGAAAGCGCGATCTCCTACGGCAAGTTCCTGAATGCGGTGATCTCGTTCCTGATCGTCGCGTTCGTGATGTTCCTGATCGTGAAGGCCTACAACCGGATGAGCGGCCCCAAGGCCGCGACGACCAAGAGCTGTCCGTTCTGCAAGACGGACATCGCCTTGGACGCCACTCGCTGCCCGAGCTGCACCAGCGAGGTCCAGCCCGCATAGCTCAGATCCGGTCGATCACGCGGGGCTCCATCCGCGGCCCGAACGCCGGCGGGCGGATCCCGCCCTGCTCCAGCAGGAGTTGCACGCGACCGCGATGCGGCCGGTAGGGCTGCAGCAGTTCGAGCATCCGTTCGTCCGAGCCGCGCGGCTCGCGCGCGAGCGCCCACGCGACGATGTTCGGCACGTGGAAGTCGCCGACCGACACGGCGTCCGCGTCGCCGAGCGCGGTCCGCGCCACCTCGGCCACCGTCCACGGTCCGATCCCCTGCACCGTCGCCAGGCGCTCCTCGGCGGCGTCGCTCCGGAGAGAGCCGGCCTCGTCGACCCACGCCGTTCGGGCGCACACCTGACGGAGCACCTCGGCGCGGCGGCGCTCGACGCCGAACGGATGGAACGCGTAGTAGGGGAGCGCGGCGACCCGTTCGGGTTCGGGAGGCAGCGTCAGGCGGAGCGGTCCGGGGGCGGGTTCTGCGAGCGCGGTCACGAGTCGCCGGTAGGCGCGCCGAGCCTCGTTGCCGGTGACCTTCTGCTCCATGATCACGGGGATCAGGCGCTCGGTGAGCAGACCCGTGCGAGGGATCCGCAGACCTCGCTTCCGCCGCCAGATCTCCCGGACCAGTCCCGGCGGAGGATCGAATCCCGCGTCGTCGTCCTCTGCGCCACACCAGGCCGCCGCCCGGTCGAGCACCCAGGCGGCGCCCGGACCCCACGCCTCGACGTCGACCCCTCCGCCGGTCTCGACGAACCGGACCGAGACGGCCCCGTCTGGGGTCCGGGACGCCCGCTCGGCGATCCCGCGCCCGGTTCGCATGGTCGGATCCCCGCGCCCGCGCTGTATCGGCCCGAGGGTCATCGCCAGATCGATCCGTCGTGGCGAGGCAACATGTCGTGAGGGCACGAGCCGAAGCCTAGCGAGGCTCGGAGTACCCTGAACCGGTGGAGCCGCCCGGCGCCTGCGTCGTCCCCGACCACGTCGAGGCCATGACCGGCTGGCGCGCATGGGCGCTCGGGATCACCGCAGATGGTGATCCGGAGCTCCGTCCGATCGTCTACTCGCGAGAGCGATGGCCGGCCCGTGAGGTGGCTCAGGCGAGATGTCCACCTCGCGCCGGGAGCGGGCATCGTTCCCCCGAGGCGCGATGTACGTGTGGGCTGTACGTCGTCGACGGACTCGACCGTCTACCTGCGATCACGGGTCGAGACATCACGGTCATCGGATCGGCATCGATCTGGGGCCGGCTCGTCGAGCACGAGAGCGGGTTTCGAGCCGAGTTCGGGTATCCGAGCCGGCTCCGGCTCGTCTGCGGCCCGTGCTGGGGGTCGGGGGCCTTCGACCCGAGCGTCGTCCGGGTCCAGCGAACCGGCCGAGGGACGATCCTCGCCCTGTGTGAACGGCATGCGCGGAACGCGGCCGTCAACGATGTGGCGCCCGATCGCCTCCAGCAACGGCTGCTCACGACGTACGCGGTCGACCCGATGCCGGACGAGGCGGTGAGGGCAGTCGCCTCGACGTGGAAGCGACCGAGGCGGCGTGCGCGGACCCCCGCAGCTTCGGCGATCTCGCTCGCGTTGGTCGTCCTGTTCTTCGGGTCCTTCCTCGGCCTCGTGGTCCTCGCGATGTCCGTCCGGTGAGGCCTACAGGTCGTAATAGAGCGAGAACTCGTACGGGTGCGGCCGGAGCCGGACCGCGTCGAGCTCGTGCAGGCGCTTGTACTCGATCCAGGTGTCGATCACGTCCTGGGTGAAGACGCCGCCCTCGAGCAGCCACTGGTGGTCGACCTCGAGGGAGTCGAGGACCTGCTCGAGCGACCCGGGAACCTGCCTGACCGACGCCTTCTCCTCGGGCGGCAGGTCGTACAGGTCCTTGTCCATCGGTTCCGGCGGCTCGAGCTTGCTCTTCACGCCGTCGAGTCCCGCCATGAGCATCGCCGCGAACGCCAGGTACGGGTTGCACGAGGGGTCGGGTGTGCGGAACTCCAGCCGCTTGGCGCCGGGGTTCTTGAAGTACTGCGGGATCCGAACGCAGGCGCTCCTGTTCCGCTGCGAGTACACCAGGTTGATCGGGGCCTCGTAGCCCGGGACCAGTCGGCGGTACGAGTTCGTCGTCGGGTTGGTGAAGGCCAGCAGAGACGGCGCATGTGCGATCAGCCCTCCGATGTACCAACGCGCGGTGTCCGAGATGCCGGCGTAGCCGACCTCGTCCCAGAACAGGTTGTCGTCGTCCTTCCACAGGCTCTGGTGGGTATGCATCCCCGAGCCGTTGTCCTGGAAGAGCGGCTTCGGCATGAACGTCACGGTCTTGCCGGCCTGCCGGGCCGTGTTCTTGACCACGTACTTGTACTTCATGACGTTGTCGGCGGTCGCGAGCAGCGTCCCGTAGCGCATGTCGATCTCGGCCTGGCCCGCGGTGCCGACCTCGTGGTGGTGCACCTCGATGCTCAGACCGACCTTCTCGAGGTTGAGGACCATCTCCGAACGCAGGTCCTGGTAGTGATCCATCGGGGGCAGGGGGAAGTAGCCCTCCTTGTACCTCGGCTTGTAGCCGAGGTTCGGCTCCCCGCCGAGCTCGCGCTCTCGTCCCGAGTTCCACACGCCCTCGATCGCGTCGAGGTGGTAGTAGCCCTCGTGCTGATTCTGGTCGAAGCGGACCGCGTCGAAGATGTAGAACTCGCACTCCGGGCCCCAGAACGACGTGTCCGCGATGCCGGTCTGCCTCAGGTAGAGCTCCGCCTTTCGCGCGACGTAGCGCGGGTCGCGCGTATACATCTCGCCCGTGACCGGGTCCTTCACGAAGCAGTGCAGGTTCAGCGTCGGGTGCTGCGTGAACGGGTCGAGGTACGCGGTGTCGGGGTCGGGTGCCAGGAGCATGTCGGACTCCTGGATCTCCTGGAACCCCCGGATCGACGACCCGTCGAACCCGAGGCCCTCCTCGAAGCTCTCCTCGGAAAGCTCGTGCATGGGGATGGAGAAGTGCTGCATGAGGCCGGGCAGGTCCGAGAAGCGCAGATCCACGATCTCGGTGCCGGACTCCCTGGCGAGGGCCAGGACCTCCTTCGGCGTCGTCATCCCTTGCGTCTCCCCTCTGGGCGGCGTGCGATGGACAAGGCTACGAGCGCCCGGCCGCGGCCGCGGCATCCGAAGCGTTAACTCTGCGTTACGTCCGGGCGTGGCCACTACCAGCGTCGATACACAGATGCCCGCTCAGGGAACTCACAGGAATCACACTGATGTCGTGTTGCGACAGGTCACGCCGGACCCCGTACTGCCTCCGTACTGCCTCGGCCTGACCGGTGGTCGGTGCTGCCTGAGGGCTTGTCTCCTTTTCTCTGACGTACCTGAGCTACCGAAGCCGCCTGATGTACGGGCGGGATGCCTGCGTAACGATTCAGATTGCGATCCGGGCACCGACTGCCCTGCCAGCTCCCCTGGCATGGCAAGAAGGTGTGATTCTCCCCTCGGACCCCAGCCCGTCTGGGGTCAGCAAACCCGGTGTCCCGGGTCGCCCATTCAAGGCCCGGGGGGCAACCTCGGGCACCTCCGTGTATCAAGGACGGCCTCGGTGGCCCGGTCGCGCACTGCTTCCATACTGCGGGCACCAACCGTCCCGGTTGGAGAGGAGGAGCGGTGACTAGATCGAAAGGGGGTCGGTCAATCCGCTGATTCCATTGGGAGACCAACCTCCATACGATCGTGCCTGGACCTCCTCCGCTGAGTCGGTCCAAGGGAGCCCCGCTGCGGCAGCCCGTTGCGGGGCTTCCCCCATCTGTCGACAGATCCAGAGCTAGCACCCCCGCAAGGGCCCGGCGGGAGCGTGACATCCTGGAGGACGCCGTCCGCCGCATCAGGGAGCAGGCGCGAACACCAAGAACGTGATCGACGAGGCGATGGATGCTGGCCCAGCCGGCGATCACCCCGTTACCGTCGCCGCGAAACAGGTCCGGCTGGAGCCGCTACGGGTGACGGCCGACCTGGAGCGCAAGCCTGCGACCTGGGTTCTCGACTGCAAGGCCTGCGGCCTGGAAGTCCATTGGGGGCGCAGGGCATCAAGCTAGCCGGACCCCGTGGCGACGCCGCCCGGCGCGGGCTCCCAGTCGCGGATGATCGCGGCGCCCTTGGCGATGAGCGCGGCCGCGCCCCCGATCTCGATCACCCGGCCGAGCGGCGTTCGGAAGAACGGATGCCGAAGGATCACCGGGGTGGCGAGCAGGAGTCCGGTCGCGGTGAGCGAACGGACCCGCCTGCCGGCGGGCGAGGCAAGGAACGCCCGGCTCTGGTCCGCGCCGCGCTCGATGGCATCACCCAGCGCGTCGAGGAGCTGGCCGATCTCGGCTGTGGCGTTCACGACCGGACCTTACCCTCCGAGCTGGGCGGTTAGACATCCGCGGCGCGGTAGCCGACGCCGCGTACGGTCTCGATCAGGCCCTCGTGAGCGGGCCCGAGCTTCGCGCGGAGCCGGCGGACGTGGACGTCGACCGTCCGCGTCCCGCCGTAGAAGTCGTACCCCCAGACCTCCCGGAGGAGCGCCGGCCGGGTGAAGACTCGCCCCCGGCGTTCGGCGAGGTAGCGCAGCAGCTCGAACTCCTTGAAGGTCAGGTCCAGCGGCGCTCCCTCGATGCTCACCCGATAGGTGCTCGCGTCGAGCGCGATCGGCCCGAGCCGGACCGTGGTCTCCTCCACGGCACCCGACCGTCGCCTCGTGAGCGCGAACCGCAGGCGGATCTCGCCCTCGGGGGCGCCCGGGAACAGCACCTCCTCCGCCACCTCTTCCCAGTGGAAGCGCTCGACGTCCCGTCGTTCGATCACCGCGAGGACGGGGATCCTGGGATCGCGTTCGCGGAGGGCGCGGAGCACGACGTGCCCCTGCCCCGGGTTCTCGGCCGCGTCCACCAGCACCGCGTCGGTGCCGAGCGCGAGGGCCTCCCCGACCGCCGCGACCGACAGGTGTTCGACCTTGAGATCGAGCAGCAGCATCGGGGCGGCGGGCAGGACCTCCGCCGGCGAGCGATCGGTGAGCATCACGACGCGGATCACGGCCCACCGAGCGTACCTGCGAGCTCGCGGCGGCGATAGCCTTGCGTCCGATGCCACGCGTGACCGTTCGGCTGTTCGCGGCGCTCCGCGAGCTGGCGGATTCCTCCTCGGTCGAGGCCGAGGGAGCGACCGTCGGCGAGGTCGTCCAGGCGCTCTCCGCACGCTACGGCGAGCGGTTCGAAGCGATCGCCCGTGTGGGCTCGGCCGTTGTGGGCGGCGAACGTGCCGACCCCGCGACGCCGCTCACCGAGGGCCAGGAGCTCGCGCTGCTGCCCCCGGTCTCGGGGGGCTATCGGCGAGCGGGCCGACCCTGAGATACTGCCCGCATGTCGATGCGCTTCCAGCGCCTCCTGCTCGTCGTGAATCCGGTGGCCCGCACGATGTCCAAGCCCGTCCTGGCCGTGATCGAGAAGGCGCTCTCGGCCGACTTCCGGCTGGAGGTCGCCGAGACCAAGGAGCGCGGCCACGCCTCGGAGCTCGCCGCGCAGGCCGTGGACGAGGGCATCGACCTGGTCGTCGTGTTCTCCGGTGACGGGACGATCAACGAGGCCGTCAACGCCCTTGCCGGCACCGAGACCGCGTTGGGCGTGCTGCCGGGTGGCGCGACCAACATCCTGGTGCGGGCCCTCGGCCTGCCGCTCGACCCGGTCGAGGCAACCGGCGTCCTGATCGCGAAGGCGCTCGACGACCAGGCGTTCAAGCTCTCGCTCGGTGTGGCGGACGGCCGGTACTTCGCCGTCAACTGCGGGGCGGGTGTGGACGCCGCCGCGATGCGCCGCCTCGATCAACGGTTCCCAAGGACCAAGTCGAAGTTCGACCGGGCCGCGTTTCGCGCCGTAGCCCGAGAGTTGTTGGTGAGCTACGCGGGCCGTTCGGCCGACCTTGAGGTGCGGATCGACAACGGCCCGCCGCTCCCGTCCCTGTCGGCGATGGTGGGTCGGACCGATCCCTACACCTATTACCGGGATCGGGGTATCCGGATGACGCCCGAGGCATCACTCGACTCCGGCCTGGACGTGCTCTCGGTCCGAAAGCTGGCCCGCCGAAGCGTTCCCCGGATCGCGTGGCAGGTGTTCGGCTCGGCGCGCCACGTCCACGGGCGTGACATCGACTACGTGCACGACGCGCGCCACGTGCTGGTCACGTCGGAGGCGCCGTTCCCGGTCCAGGTCGACGGGGACTCGCTCGGCGATCACCTCCGCCTGGAGGTCGACCTCGCACCCGAGGCGCTCTGGGTCGTGGCCTAGCCCTTCACGGCCGACCTCGCCTCGTCGGCGCTCGCGCGGCTTTCGGATCCGCCATCGCGCACCTGGATCCCGCACTCCCACTTCGATAGGCCGGCCCACCTCCCCTCACGTTCGTGTTCGCCCGGGAGCGAGAGCCGGGTGCACGGTGCGCAACCGATCGACGCGTACCCGAGGTCGTACAGCGGATTGTGGGGGAGTCCGTGCTCCTTCAGGTACGACCAGGTGTCCCGGCGCGTCCATGTGGCGACGGGGTTCACCTTGACGATCCAGCTGCTCGGTTCGAGCTCGTACCGGTCGACGATCGGGGCCGTGGCCCGGGTCGGGGACGAGTCACGTCGGAACGCGGTGATCCACGCCTCGCGGCCGCGAAGCGCCGCGAGCATCGGCTTCACCTTGTTGATGTCGCAACACCTCTCGGGATCGCGCTCGTACAGGCGGGGACCGAAGGCGTCGCGCTGCGTCGTGGGCGTGTATGCGCCGGTGAGCTCGACCACGTTCAGGTCCAGGAGCTCGGTCAACCGCCGCTTGAACGAAAGCGTCTCTTCGAAGTGGAAACCGGTCTCGAGGAACAGCACGGGTACATCGGGCAGGATCTGCGTCGCCATGTGCATGACGCAGGTCCCCTCGGCCTGGAACGCCGAGGCGAGCGCGATCTCGCGCAACCCCGACTCTTCGATCGCCCAGCGCACGATCTCCCGCGGGTGCGCCGGCTCGAGGCGGGCGTTCAGCGCACGGATCGCTTCGTCGGAGAGCAGGGTCTCGGGCATGAGGGGCCTCTGTGGGGGTGCAGGGAGTATAGGTCCGGCGTCTGGGTGGTCCGGCCCGCGGCTATCCTGGCGGCCGTTCATCGCGACGAAAGGTTGATGCCCCATGCCCGACGACACGACGATCGCTCCCCACGGTGGCGACCTCGTCGACCTGCTCGTGCCCGAAGATCGGCGGGAAGCCACCCGAGCCGAGGCGGACCACCTCCCCAAGCTGGTGGTGAACGCCCGGGAGCTCTCGGACCTGGAGATGCTCGCCGTGGGGGCCCTGTCCCCGCTGACGGGGTTCGTCGGCGAGGCCGACTACCTCTCCGTCCTGGAGACGATGCACCTGTCCGGCGGCCTGGCCTGGGCGATCCCGGTCACGCTGTCCCTCACCGACGACGATGTGAAGCGGATCGGCGCCGGGAACTCGGTGGCCCTCCTGTCGCGGGAGGGGGGCAACCCGATCGCGGTCGTCGACGTCGCCGAGGTCTTCAAGCGCGATCGTCAGAAGGAGGCGCTCGGTGTCTATGGGACCGAGGAGCTCGAGCACCCGGGCGTGGCGGCGCTCTACGAGGCGGGCGACTTCTGCCTCGCAGGCACGGTTCGCGCGCTCGGCCTGCCCGAGCACGACGACTTCCTCTCGTACCGGCTCACGCCCTCGCAGACGCGGGCCGCGTTCGCAGAGCGAGGCTGGAGAACCGTGGTCGGCTTCCAGACGCGGAACCCTATCCACCGCGCCCACGAGTACCTGCAGAAGTGCGCGCTCGAGATCGTCGATGGGCTCCTCGTGCACCCCCTGGTGGGGGCGACCAAGGGCGACGACGTTCCGGCCGACGTGCGGATGCGGTGCTACGAGGCGCTCTTCGAGGGCTACTACCCGAAGGACCGTGCGATGGTGTCCGTGTTCCCGGCCGCGATGCGATACGCCGGGCCCCGCGAGGCGATCTGGCACGCCATCTGCCGCAAGAACTACGGCTGCACCCATTTCATCGTCGGCCGGGACCATGCGGGCGTCGGCTCCTATTACGGGACCTACGACGCCCAGCGGATCTTCGAGGAGTTCGACCCCGGCGAGCTGGGCATCATGCCGTTGATGTTCGAGCACTCGTTCTGGTGCAACGCGTGCGAGGGGATGGCATCGCCCAAGACGTGCCCGCACGATGAGGAGTCGCGGGTGTCGCTCTCGGGCACCCGGGTGCGCGAGATGCTCCGTGCCGGCGAACGACCGCCGATCGAGTTCAGTCGCCCCGAGGTGGCCGACATCCTGATCGACGCGATGCGCGAGCGGTAGAGGCTCCTGTTTGCCCGTCCACCAGGGCCTTTGATAGCGTCGAGCACGCTCGGGCGGCGGCCGAGACCTACGGGGGAGGGTGGCACGAGCGCTCGCAGGACCTCGCTCCGAACCCTCCTGGCTCTGATCCTCGTTGCGGCGACGCTCGGGGTCATCCCGGCCTTGGCCGGCACGAAGGACCAGCTCGACGCCGCCAAGGCGGAGCTCGCGAAGGTGCAGGCCGAGCTCGATCGGGCGACGGCCAGGTGGAACGAGGCCGAATCCCGGCTGGACACCACCCGTGCGGAGATCGCCGGCACCCGGGCTCGCATCGGCCGACTCGAGGACCGCGTCCGGGCGATCGAGACCCGTCTCAACCGTCGCGCGGTCATCGCGTTCACCAACGGGCCGGCGAGCACGATCGACCTCCTGCTCTCCTCGGGTTCGTTCACGGACTTCACCGATCGGCTCGAGTTCCTCGGGTCGATGGCGCAGGAGGACCGGGACCTGATCCTCGGGCAGGAGGTCGTCCGAGAGGAGCTCCGTCGTGAGCATGACAACCTGCTCGACCTCGAGGAGCGCCAGGCCGATGTCGCGCAGGAGCTCGACGCGATCAAGGAGAGCATCGACGCGCAGCTCGGACGGATCTCCGATCGCGTGGCCGAGCTGACCGAGAAATACCGCGAGGAGATCGCGGCCTCAAGGGAGCTCGCGATCCTGGGCCAGACACCCGACCCCGACGGCTCGCTGCAGGTGTGCCCGGTCGCCGGGCCCAACTCCTTCGTCGACTCGTTCGGCTGGCCGAGGGATGGACACACGCACCAGGGGATCGACTTGATCGCGCCCTTTGGGACGCCGGTGGTCGCCGCTCACCCCGGCAACGTCAGCCATTCCTCGAGCTCCTCGGGCGGGATCTCGGCCAACGTCTACGGCTCCGGCGGGTACTCCTTCTACGCCCATCTGTCCGGCTACAGCGGCGCGAGCGGCAGCGTCGGCGCCGGCACCGTCATCGGCTACGTGGGGAGCACCGGGAACGCGGGCTCGACGAACCACCTGCATTTCGAGTGGCACCCGGGCGGCGGGGCGGCCGTGGACCCATACCTCATGCTGCTCGCGGTCTGTTGAGTTCGGCTCCCTCGCGACGGCCAGCGGTGCCGAAGCGTCCGGCGCGCTACGATGCGTCCGCATGAGCGAGCAGAGCGGGAACCGACGGATCGACCGGATCCGCACCCCCGAGTTCGTCGAGGGCCTGGCCGGGCTCTCGCTGGAGGACCTTCGGGCTCGCCGCGACGAGTGCTACGCCGAGCGCGAGTATCTGTCGCTCCTGCGCCGGCTCGTCCAGGGGCGCGCCGAGATCCTCAGGGCGGAGGTCGAGCGCCGCGGGAGCGGCGGTGAGGCAGGCAGCCTCGTCGATCAGCTCTCGACGATCCTGTCCTCGGAGGGCCAGGGACCCTCGCGGGGCGAGGCCGTCAAGGTCGGTCTGCCCGAGGAGGAGATGCTCCTCGCTCGCCGGCGGGTCGAGCGGTTGGTCGCCGACGCAGAGATCTCCGACCCCGGCGCGCTCGACGACGAGCGCCTGGCCGCCGCGGTGGAACTGCTCGTCGGCGAGGAGCACGAGGTCTCTCAGGCTCGAAGCGACGTGCTCCAGGTGATGGACGCCCTGCAGGAGGAGCTCAAGCGTCGGTACCGGGACGACCCCTCGCTCGTCCTCTCGTAACCCACAGTCGTCGGTCGCAGATCGGCTCGAGCGGCCGCCTCGAAGGCCCGTCGGCCGGCTGGGGGAACCGTTGGTCCCGATGTCCGACACGCGGTCCCGCCGGAGGGGAGGGAGGCGGACCAGGCGATTTGGGCCACGAGTCCTATGGACCGGCTTCGGCCCAACCGGCAGGCTCTTCCCCGACTCGCGCACCGACGTGCGCTAACGTGCGGCCCGACCAATGAGCGAACGAGACCTTCCCGGGCACGGTCCCGGGGTCCAGACGGACCCCGAGCTGCCGACCGTTCAGGAGCAGCTCATCGTCTTCGCCCGGGAGCTCGGCGAGCTCTACCGGCTCGAACGCTCCCGCAACGCCGAGCTCGAGACGGTCCTGCAGAGCCTGCAGGACACCTACCTCGCCACGATGAAGAGCCTCGCGATCGTCATCGAAGCCAAGGACCAGACGACCCGCGGCCACCTGGATCGAACCCAGGTGTTCGGGCTCGCGCTCGCCCGGCGCGTCGACCCCGATCTCGCGCGCTCGCCGACCCTCGGGTATGGGTTCTTCCTCCACGACATCGGCAAGGTCGGGATCCCCGAACACATCCTGTGCAAGGCGGGTCCGCTCACGATCGACGAGTGGACGGTGATGCGCAACCACCCGATCATCGGTGCCCAGATCGTCGCGCCGATCACGTTCCTGTCCGACACCGTCAAGCTGATCCGCCATCACCACGAGTGGTTCGACGGGACCGGCTACCCCGACGGGCTGGCGGGCGAAGCGATCCCGCTCAGCGCCCGCGTGTTCGCCGTGGCCGACTCGTTCGACGCGATGACCAGCGACCGTCCCTACCGCGGCTCGATCGGCCCCGAACGCGCCCTCGCCGAGCTCCGGAACGGCGCCGGAACCCAGTTCGACCCCGAGATCGTTCGGGTCTTCGTCGACATGGTGGAACGAGATCCGCCCGAGGACGACGAGGGTTTCGGGCACGCCCTCAGGCACGCCAGCTGACCCACCCGGAACCGCCGACCCTGGCTCGGCTCGCTAGGCTTCGCGGTGTGCCGACCGCCGCACCGCTCGTCCGGGTCGTGCGTTCGGGCCTCGTCGAGAGCGTCCATCTCGGCCACGCGGTCGTGTGCGATCCGCGAGGCCGCGTGCTCGCCTCCGTCGGCGACCCGGACCGTCTCGTGTTCTCGCGCTCGTCGATGAAACCTCTGCAGGCGGCCGTGTCCCTGCGCCGGATCGCCGAGCCGCTCCCCGACGACCTGGTCGCCGTCATGTGCGCATCCCACAACGGGGAGCCCGTGCATCTTCGTGTCGTCCGGCGACTCCTGCGAACGGGCGGCTTGTCCGAACGCGACCTGGGATGTCCCCCGGACCTGCCGATGGAGCCCGAGGCGCGTCGAGCGGCCGCCGGCCCTCGACGGATCACCCACAACTGCTCGGGAAAGCACGCCGGCATGCTCCTCGCGTGCGAACGCTCGGGCGCCGAGCTCCCGAGCTATCTCGAACCCTCCCACCCGCTCCAGCGCGAGATCCTGCGCGCGGTGCGTTCGGCCACCGGCGTCGAACGACCGGTGGTCGGGGTCGACGGGTGCGGCGCCCCGGTCCACGGCCTGCCGCTGCGCGGCATGGCGACGCTGTTCGCGCGGCTCGCGAGGCCCGAGCGGCTCGGCCGACTCGGCGAGCGCGCCGCCCGGGCCGTCGCCGCCATGCGGTCGGCCCCCTACCTCGTCGCCGGGCGGGGCCGTTCGGACACGCTGCTGATGGCCGCGGTCCCCGGCCTCGTGTGCAAGGTGGGGGCCGAGGGCCTGCACTGCGCGGCCGTCCTGGACGCAGGGATCGGGGTCGCCGTGCGGATCGACGACGGGAGCGACAGGGCCGCCGCCCCCGCGTTGGTCCGGACGCTCGACCTGCTCGGCGTCCTGGACGAAGAACAGCGCGCCCGGCTGGCGTCCCTGGCGGCGCCTCCCGTGCTCGGCGGCGGCCGGCCCGTCGGGCGGTTCGAGGTCGGGTTCCGGCTGCGACGCAGGCCCGCCTGAGCGCCTTCGCTTCATTCGCGGCCCCCTCCCGTACGATTCCTGCATGGGCACGGTCAAGGATCCAGGCACCGTCGAGCTTGCCGCGGACGGGCGCCCGGCCGGCCACGCTCCGAGGATCGCCGTGGTCAGCCTGCACACGTCGCCTCTCGACCAGCCGGGTTCGGGCGACTCCGGCGGGATGAACGTCTTCATCCGGGCGGCCGCCGAACGCCTGTCGGAGGGGGGCCTCCAGGTGGACGTTTTCACGCGTACACGGGACGAGCGCCGACCGGAGGTCGAGGAGCTCGGGAACGGCTCCCGGCTGATCAACGTGCAGGCGGGGCCGAGCGCCCCGGTGCCGAAGGACGAGCTCCGTAGGTTCCTCCCGGAGTTCCTCGGGGGTGTGCTCCGGCGGGCTCGGTCGGAGGGGTCGGACTACGACCTCGTCCACACGCATTACTGGCTCTCGGGCTGGGTCGGTCGCAGCGCCCGCGAGATCTGGGGCGTCCCGTTGGTGGCCTCGTTCCACACCCTCGGCAAGGTGAAGAACTACTCCCTGTCGCGCGGCGAGCGCCCCGAGCCTGCGGATCGTCTGTCGGGCGAGGAGCTGGTGATCGCGGACGCCGACCGGATCGTCGCCGCCACGCCCGTCGAGGCGGCGCAGCTCGTCGGCCTGTACCGGGCCGAACCCGACCGCATCCGCATCGTCCCCCCGGGCGTCGATCACGGCCTGTTCTTCCCTCGAGATCGGAGCCGGGCCAAGGCGCGGCTGCACCTCGCGGATCTGCGGTTGCTGCTGTTCGTCGGGCGCCTGCAGGCGCACAAGGGCCCCGACGTCGCCGTCCGGGCGGTCGCCGAGGCGATCGCCCGTGACCCGGCCGGGACCCGTGACGTCGTGCTCGCCATCGTCGGCGGTCCGAGCGGCACCGACCATGGCGCCGAGGTGGCCCGGCTGATGGATCTGGCCTCCGCCCTCGGCGTTGGGGAGCGCGTGATGCTGTTCCCGCCCCAACCGCAATCGCGCCTGGCCGACTTCTACGCGGCCGCCGAGGCGGTCCTGGTCCCCTCGAGGTCGGAGTCGTTCGGGCTCGTGGCGCTCGAGGCGCAGGCCTGCTCGACCCCCGTGGTGGCGTCGGCGGTCGGTGGTCTCCGGTACGTCGTCGAGGACGGCGTCACGGGGCACCTCGTCGGAGGCCATGATCCCGGCGACCATGCCGAGCGGATCCTCGCGGTCCTCGGCGATCCGGGTGAGCGCCGGCGGATGGGCCAGGCCGGGGTGGTTCGCTCGCTCCGCTTCTCCTGGGACGCCACCGCAGCCGGTATGCGCTCGGTGTATCGCGAGCTGCTCGACGGCCGCGACCCCGTCTGAACCTGAACGAGCAGCGGCGGCGGCGTTGCGCGCTCGAAACCGTTCGGTTCGCGTGGAGGCTCGCGTCGCGCCACGGCTCCTGTCGGAACCTACGTCCAGGCGCACCGTGGAATGCTTTGCACCGCAAGGGTTTCGGACGACGAGTCGATGGAGTTCGCGTTCGCGACATGTTCTTGTCACTCCTTTCCATCACACCATCTACCTGCGCATATGTACCGTGACCTGCGCGTTCGTCGGGTTGACCCGCTCTTGCGCCGCCGGTACATTTCGCTCGCTCCGAGCAGCCGGAGCGGCCGAATCAGGGAACCGAGGCCGGGACCCCTGGGAAAGCCGTAAGGCCAACTGGGCGCACCTGCTCGTACGGTTGGGACAGCTAACTAGCTGTGCGGGTGGGGAGGCTCGGGAGGCCCCAAAGCCCAACGAAAGGGTGCTACGGCCAGGAAACCAAGACGGCTGCGAGAGGTTGCTCGGAGCACTTGAGCCCGAGGGGCCAACGGTGGCTGGAGGCTTCGGCTTCCGGCGAGCCGGAGGTCCCTCGGGTTCTTCCTTTCCCCGTCCGATTTCGCCTTACGGTCTGGGCCCGATCCGAGGCCGCCGCCTTCGGATCCCCGGGACGCGGGCCTTGTTGGCCCGGCGGCGCGCGGCTACCGTTCCCAGGTCATGTCCGCGCGAGAGAGAACCGAGAACAACGCGCGCCGCGCACAGATCGTTGCCGTGGCGATGCGGCAGTTCGCCGAACTCGGCTATCGCGGTGCGCGCGTCGAGGACATCGCCGCCGAGGTCGGGGTCGCGAAGGGGACCGTCTTCCTGCACTTCGGGAACAAGGAGGGGCTGTTCCTGGCGGTGTATCGGGAGGCGGTCGGGCAGCTCCCGGCCTGGCTCGATGCCCCCGCCGAGGTCGTGGAGGCCGGGTTCTGGTCCGTCCTGGACTACTGGCTGCGCAGCACCGAGGAGTTCCTCACCGAGCAATGGGTTGCCAACCGTGTGGCCATGATCGGGCGGTACGACACGGGGCTCGGGCTCCGGCGCCCGATCGATCGGCTCATGCGGAGCGAGGATCCCTACGGGACGCTCGAGTTCGTCGAGTTCGGGGTGCGTCGCGGCGAGATCCGGGACGACGTCGACGTGGAGATGATCGCCTCGATGTTGGACTGGGTCGCCGAACGGTTCCAGGACGCCCTCGGCAGCGAGGACCTGGACCCCGGGCTGGTCCACCGCAAGCCCCACGTCCCCGAGCGGCGCGACGCGCGGATCCGCGAGTTCCTCGAGTTGCTGCGATCGGGCATCTCACCGGCACCGAGCCGGATCTCGGAACCCGCCCCCATCACGGCCGGAGGGCCGGTGAGGATGGAGCCCGCCCGCCCCGCGGGAGGCGACGGATGAGCTCGACCCACGATCGCAAGGTGGCCTTCCTCGGCGGCGGCCGGATGGGCGAGGCCCTCGTGTCCGGGCTGATCCGCTCGGGCGGCCGGAGCACGGACGAGATCATGGTCACCAGCCGCCGCGAGGAGCGCTCGCAGGAGCTCGCGGCGACCTACGGGATCGGGTCGACGCTGTCGAACCCGGACGCGGTCGCCTGGGCCGACGTCCTGGTCCTCATGGTCAAGCCCCAGGACATGGACGCCCTGTTGTCCCAGATCCGCGAGCATGTGACCCACGATCACCTGGTCGTGAGCTTCGCAGCCGGGATCAGGACCTCGTTCGTCGAGAAGCGCCTGCCCGATGGCGTCCGCGTCGTCCGCGTGATGTCGAACGTTGCCGTCCTGGTCGACGAGGCGATGTCGGTCGTCGCCTCGGGCTCGAACGCCGAGGACCGGCATCTCGAGGTGGCCGAGGAACTCCTCGGGTACGTCGGCAGGGTGATCCGGCTGAAGGAGGTCCACCTCGACGCCATCACGGCCACCAGCGGCAGCGGCCCCGCCTATTTCTTCCTGCTCGCCGAGGCGATGATCGAAGCCTGTATCCTCCTCGGCCTGTCGAGGGACGTCGCGACCGAGCTCATCATCCAGACGATGCTGGGGTCGGCGAAGATGCTCCGCGACACCGGCAAGCACCCGGTCGAGCTCCGTGAGATGGTGACCTCGCCGGGCGGGACGACCATCGCGGCGATCCGCCACCTGGAGGAGGCGGGCGTCCGCGCGGCCTTCCTGAACGCGATCGACGCCGCCCGGCATCGAAGCGCCGAGCTCGCGCAGGGTGGCGACGAGGACGAGGACTGAGGATCGGGGCGAGCAACGATGGGGCGAGGAGATCGAGCGAGGGTGCGTTGGGCGCACGACCGCGAGCGGCGGAAGAAGGCGGCCGAGCAGCGCCGGGCCGCCCAGCGCGGCGTCGAACGCAAGCGAGCGAAGAAGTAGTTCCGACCGGCCCGAACGGGGGTCGCCGAGGGGGCGCGCGGGCATTCCCTATCGAGGTCGCGGCGTGCCGAGCCGGTTCCGCAGGATCCCGATGCCCTCGGCCTCGAGCTCCACGTCCGCGCCGGGCCACACGCGCTGCTCGAAACCCGGGATCTCGAACGGGCCCGAGGCGAACGTCTCGCCGGGTTCCAGCCGCTCCTGCTTCGACGCCCGGGAGACGTCGCGGAGCAGGCCGAGCGCCGTGCCGTTCAGGTTCCCCTTGACCCACTCCACGCCGTCGATCCTGACCGTAACGAAGGCGGTCTGTGGATCGAGCTCGTCCGCCGTCACGACGCACGGACCGATCGAGAGCGGGACGCCGCGAGGGGTCGGCATCGGATCGCCGTTCGCGCGCCGTGCGAGCCAGTCACCCACGAGCGTGTAGCCGAAGACGACCGAGGGCGTCTCCTCGGGCGTGATTGCGTCGTCCACCCCGCGCCGTAGGACCGCCGCGATCTTCGGATGGAACTCGAGCCAGCCCGCGCCGACCGGCCACGGGATCTCCTCGTCCGGCCCGAACGCAGGCCGTCCGCCCTCGACGGCGTCCCTGGAACGCAGCGCGGTCGGCAGGAGCGCCGCGAGCAGGCGTGGGCGTTCGACGACGAAGGCGTCCGCCTCGTCGCGCTCGAGGGCTGCCCGGGCGGCATCGAGCACCGTTCCCCCGTTGCTCCTGACGAGCCGCTCCATCGTCTCCGGGAACGCGGGGTGGCCGAGCAGGCTCGGCAGATCCACGACGTTCCCTTCAAGGAGCGCTCCCAGTCGCCGGTGCCCCCGCCGGTCGAAGGTCACGAGCCTCAAGGGAGGCCGATGATACGCCCGGCCGCGCGCCGAATCTCGGTATCGAGGCGCAGTTCCGCGCGGCCACCGACTTGGGGGGAACCGGCTCCGGCGGCTACGATTGAGACGAGATCGACCAGGTCACGGCCCGGTTTTTCCGCGCAGAGGGGGCACTCCATGGCAGAGGAAGGGTTCCGCATCACCTACGCGACGATGACGGCCGACAATGAGGACCTCCACAAGGCCTACGACCAGGGCATCGAGGTGGCTCGGTCCTGGCTCGGGCAGCAGCATCCGCTCTTCGTGAACGGCGAGCCGCGCGAGGGTTCTGGGTACAAGGCCGCCCATTCACCGATCGACGGCACACTGATCGGCGAGTTCGCGTCGGGCACGCGCGAAGACGTCCGCGACGCCGTCGCGGCCGCCAAGGACGCATTCCATGACTGGGCCGATCGCCCCTGGCAGGAGCGGGTCACGATCATCCGCAAGGCCGCCGACCTCATGTCCGATCAGCGAAACGAGCTGTCGGCGCTCATGGCGATGGAGGTCGGCAAGAACCGGCTCGAGGCGCTCGGCGACGTGGAGGAGTCCGCGGACCTGCTGCGATGGAATGCCAACGAGGTCGAGCAGAACGAGGGCTTCCGCACGCCGATGCATTCGCTCGGCTCGCCGGGCGAGTACTACGACGTCCTGCGACCGTACGGCGTGTGGGCCGTGATCAGTCCGTTCAACTTCCCGATGGCGCTCGCGGCGGGCCCGTCGTCCGCGGCGCTGGTCGCCGGCAACACCGTGGTCTTCAAGCCCGCCCACATGGGTGTGTTCACCGGGCTGAAGCTGTACGAGATCTACATCGCGGCCGGCGTCCCCGAGGGCGTCTTCCACTTCCTCTCGGGTCCGGGAAGCGTGGTCGGCGACGAGATCGTCAACCACCCCGATGTGGCGGGGATCACCTTCACCGGCTCCTACGAGGTCGGGATGGGGATCTACAAGGGGTTCGCGAAGGACTTCCCCAAGCCCGTGATCTGCGAGATGGGCGGGAAGAACCCGACGATCGTGACCGACAAGGCCGACCTGGACAAGGCCACCGACGGGGTGCTGCGGTCGGCGTTCGGGTTCGGCGGGCAGAAGTGCTCGGCCAACTCGCGTGTGTACGTGCACCGGAGCGTCTACGACGAGTTCGTCCGACGCCTCGGGGAGAAGACCCAGGACGTCAAGATCGGCGACCCGCTCGACCGAGACGTCTACCTCGGCCCGGTGATCGACGAGAGTGCGGTCACGACGTTCGAGGAGGCGTCGAACGAGGCGAAGAAGAACGGCAGGCTGGTCACCGGGGGTGAGCGGCTCACCGAGGGCGAGCTCGCGAAGGGGACGTTCGTGCAGCCCACCATCGCCGAGGTTCCGCTCGACTCCTGGATCTGGAAGAAGGAGCTGTTCGTGCCGTTCGTCGCGGTCGCCCCCTACGACGACCTCGATGAGGCGATCCGCCTGGCCAACGACACGGAGTACGGCCTGACCGCCGGCTTCTACAGCGAGGACCGCGCCGAGATCGACCGGTGGTTGAGCTCGATCGAGGCCGGTGTCGTCTACGTGAACCGCCGAGCGGGGGCGACCACGGGCGCGTGGCCCGGCGTGCAGCCGTTCGGCGGCTGGAAGGGCTCGGGCACCAGCGGCAAGGCCGGCGGCGGCCCCTACTACGTGCAGCAGTACCTGCGGGAGCAGTCGCGCACGGTGATCGAGGAGTGAGCACGGCGGAAACGCTCGACCTCGCCGAGGCGCAGGCGCCGCGGTTGGTCACCGAGATCCCCGGGTCCCAGGCCCGCGCACGGATCGAACGGGACCACAAGGTCACGAGCCCCTCGCTTCCCCGGGCCTACGCGCTGGTGCCGGCGCGCGGCGCGGGCTCGGTGATCGAGGACGTCGACGGCAACCGCTTCCTGGACGTGAACGCCGGGATCGCCGTGACCTCGACCGGCCATGCGCACCCGAAGGTGGTCGAGGCGATCCGGGCCCAGGCCGAGCAGCTTCTGCACTACTCGGCCAGCGACTTCTACCTGCCGATCTATTCGGACGTCTGCGAGGAGCTGGATCGCATCGCCCCGTTCTCCGAGGGTGCCCGCAGCTTCCTCACGAACTCGGGCACCGAGGCCGTCGAGGGCGCGATCAAGCTCGCGCGTTACGGGACCGGGCGGCAGTACGTCGTCGCGATGATCGGGTCGTTCCACGGCCGGTCCTACGGCAGCGTCTCGCTCACCGCCAGCAAGGCGAAGTACCACGCGGGGTTCGGCCCGCTGCTGCCCGGCGTGGTGCACACGCACTTCGGCGACTTCGAGCACCTGGAGCGTGTGGTGTTCGCGCGGCTGATCCCGCCCGACGAGGTGGCGGCCATCGTGGTCGAACCCGTCCTCGGCGAGGGCGGGTACGTGTTCCCGCCGCAGGGCTGGTTCGCGTACCTGCGCGAGCTCTGCGACCGACACGGCATCCTGCTCGTGGCCGACGAGGTCCAGTCGGGGATGGGGCGGACCGGAAGGATGTGGGCGATCGAGCACGAGGGCGTCCAGCCCGACGTTCTCCTTGCGGGCAAGGGGATCGCGAGCGGGATGCCGCTCGGCGCGATCGTGGCCCGCGAGCGCCTGATGACGTGGGACGTGGGTGCGCACGGGTCGACCTACGGCGGCAACCCGGTCGCATGCGCCGCCGCGCTCGCGACGCTCGAGTTGATCGAGGGCGGGCTGCTCGACAACGCGCGCGACGTCGGCGAGCTCCTCCTGAAGGGCCTGCGCGACATCCAGGCCCGGCGGCCCGAGATCGTCGACGTCCGGGGCCGGGGCCTGATGATCGGCATCGAGTTCGATCAGGCCGAGACGATGCACGCGGTCGAGCAGGCCGCGTTCCGTCGGGGCCTGCTGGTCCTGGGCGCCGGGGACTCGGTGATCCGGATGTCGCCCCCGCTGGTGTTCCGACCCGATCAGGCCGAGACCGCCCTGCAGGTGTTCGACGACGCCGTCGGCGACGTCGTGGGCGGCTAGCCGGCCGGGGCGATCGATGGCCCTGTCGGTCGACACCCTGACCTGGGACTGCCGCTCGCCCGAGGCCATCGCGCGGTTCTGGGCCGAGGTGCTCGGCTACCAGGTCGTCGAGGTCGACGAGGAGGACGCCGAGATCCGCGACCCGAAGGGCGAGGGCTGGCCGATCCTGTTCCAGTTCGTGCCCGAAGGCAAGTCGGTGAAGAACCGACTTCACCTCGACCTTCGCCCGGCGACCTCGATGGCCGATGAGAAGGCCCGCGTCTCAGGGCTCGGTGCCCGGGAGTTCCGCTACGTCGAGGAGGGCGGGAGCTTCTGGACCGTGATGCTCGACCCCGAGGGCAACGAGTTCTGCGTCCTGCGCGGTCCGGAGGACGGCTGGAGTCCGGAGTGAGCGGTGCGGGGACGAGCGGGTGGGTGGGGACAAGCAAGCAGGCGACGATGGCCGACGCCGTCGGCGAGCTCATCCGCGACGGCGACACGGTCGCGATCGAGGGGTTCACCCACCTGATCTGCTTCGCGGCGGGCCACGAGATCATCCGTCAGCGCAAGCGCGACCTGACCCTCGCGCGGATGACGCCGGATGTGATCTACGACCAGATGATCGGCGCCGGGGTCGCCCGCAAGTTGATCTTCTCGTGGCTCGGCAACCCCGGGGTCGGTTCGCTGCACGCGGTTCGGCGCCGCATCGAGCAGGCCGACCCCGAACCGCTGGAGATCGAGGAGTACTCGCACTTCGGGATGGTGTGTCGGTACGTCGCGGGCGCCTCGAACCTCCCGTTCTTCCCCATCCGCTCCTACTACGAGAGCGACATCCCCTCGGTGAACCCGAACATCAAGCCGATGCGGTCTCCGTACGAGGACGGGACCGAGGTCTACGTGGTTCCGCCCCTGCGGCCCGACGTCACGATCGTCCACGCCCAGCGCGCGACCGCCACGGGCGACACACAGATCTGGGGGCTGCTCGGGTGTCAGAAGGAGGCCGCCTTCGCCGCCGAACGCGTGATCGTGGTGTGCGAGGAGATCGTGGACGAGGCGGTCGTCCGTCGCGACCCGAACCGAACCGTCATCCCCGGGGTCGTGGTCGACGCCGTGGTCGAGCAGCCGTTCGCGTGTCACCCGAGCTACGCCCAGGGCTACTACGACCGCGACAACGCCTTCTACCTCGAGTGGGAGCGGATCTCCAGGGACCCGGACGCGCTCGAACGCTGGCTGAAGGAGTGGGTCCACGGTCTCGAGGGTCACGACGAGTACGTGGCCCGGATGGGCGACCGGTGGGAGGGACTGCGGGCCGGGGAGCGCCTGTCGGGCGAGGTGAACTACGGTGACTACTCGTGATCGGCGGAGCGCTCCGGTGAGCGAAGACGGCTACACGAAGAACGAGATGATGATCGCCGCGAGCGCTCGCACGCTCGCCCGCGAGCGCGTCTGCTTCGTCGGCGTCGGGCTGCCGAACATCGTCTGCAACCTGGCGCAACGCACGGTGGCGCCCGAGCTCCAACTGGTCTACGAGGCGGGCGTGTTCGGCGCTCGCCCCGAACGGCTCCCGCTCTCGATCGGCGATCCGACGCTCGTGTCCGGTTCGACGGCCGTGACGTCGATGTTCGAGCTGTTCGCGTTCTACCTCCAGGCCGGCCTGATCGACGCCGCGTTCCTCGGCGGTGCGCAGATCGACCGATTCGGCAACCTGAACACCACCGTGATCGGGGACTACGCGGCGCCGAAGGTCAGGCTCCCGGGCTCCGGCGGCGCGTGCGAGATCGCGATCCACGCGCGCAGGATCCTGGTCATCATGCGTCAGGCGAAGCGCTCGTTCGTCGAGCACCTGGACTTCCGGACCTCGCCCGGGCACTCGGGCGACCCGAAGCACGATCGCGCGCGCGGGTGGTTCGGGAGCGGGCCCACCAGCGTGGTCACCGATCTCGCGACGTTCGGCTTCGACGAGGAGACCGGGGAGATGACGCTGCTCACGATGCACCCAGGCGTGACGATCGACGACGTCCGCACGAACATGGGGTGGGATCCGCGGCTTTCCGTGACCCTCGGCGAGACTCCGCCGCCGACCGAGGACGAGCTGCGGTTGATCCGCACGCAGCTCGACCCGAACGGCATGTACACGTCCTAGCGATGGCGGACACCGAGGGAACGAGTCACGTGTTCCACCGCGTCCTGTCTCGACCCCTGCCCCTCGCCGTGCGCGCCGAAGGCGTGTGGATCGAGGACGCCGAGGGCAGGCGCTATCTCGACGGCGCCGGCGGAGCGATCGTCGTCAACGTCGGCCACGGCGACCGTTCGCTGGTGGACGCGATGGCCGAGCAGTCCGCGCGGACCTCCTACGTCCATGGGACGGCCTTCACGACGGAGGCCCTCGAGGCCTACGCCGACGCGGTCGCACCGGTGCTGCCGATGGACGACCCTCGGATCTACCCGGTCTCGGGCGGGAGCGAGGCGGTCGAGACCGCCATCAAGCTCGCCCGCGCCTTCCACCTCTCCCGGGGCGAGGACTCGAGGACCCTGGTGATCGGCCGGCGCGCCTCGTACCACGGGAACACGCTGGGTGCGCTCGACGCCGGCGGCAAGGTGGCGCTCCGGCGGGCGTACGAGCCGTGGCTCGGGCGGTTCTCGCACGTGGACGCCGCCTACGAGTTCCGTTGCCCGAACCCCGATCACCCTTCCGGCTGTGGACCGTGGCATGCGGAACGCCTCGACCGCGCGATCGTCGAGGCCGGCCCGACCACCGTGGCGGCGTTCATCGCCGAACCGGTGGCCGGCGCCACGCTGGCCGCGGCGGTCCCGCCCGACGACTACTGGCCGGCGATCGCCGAGGTGTGCCGCCGGCACGGGGTGCTCCTGATCGCCGACGAGGTGATGACCGGGTTCGGGCGGACCGGACGATGGTTCGGCGTCGACCACTGGGGCGTCCGCCCCGACGTGCTGACCGTGGGGAAGGGCTCGACCAGCGGGTACTTCCCGTTCGGGTTCGCGGCGTGCACGCCCGAGGTGTTCGAGACCGTTCGCCGGACCGGGTTCGTCCACGGGTTCACGTGGTCGCACAACGGTGTCGGCGCGGCGGTCGCCCACGCGGCGTTGCGACGCCTGTCCGAGGACGGCCTCGTGGAGGCGAGCGCGCGCCGGGGCGAGCGGTTGCTGAAGTCGCTCTCGTCGGCGTTGGAGGACGATACGTCGGTCGGCGACGTCCGGGGGATCGGCCTGATGGTCGGGGTCGAGCTCGTGGCCGACCGTTCGAGTAGGACGCCGTTCCCGCGCGAGCATCAGGCGACCGAGCGGGTCGTCGCGGCCGCCCGGGACGCGGGACTGCTCCTGTACTCGAGCACGGGCCACGTCGACGGGCTCGACGGCGACCTCGTGATGCTTGGCCCACCGTTCGTGATCTCCGACGACGAGTGCGAGCTGGTGGTCGAGCGCACCGCCGCCGCGATCGCATCCCTGCGAAGCCGGTGAGCGGGACCGCTGGCCTCGTCCTGTGCCCGGAGGCGCGCATCTACGACCACGGCTCCCAGCATCCGTTGCGCCCCCAGCGCGTCCTCTATACGTGGTCGCTGATCCAGGCGTGCGGGCTCCTCGAGCGGCCGAACGTCCTCCGGTTGGCGTGTCGATCGGCCGATGACGCCGAGATCGGCCTCGTGCACTCGCGCGCCTACATCGAGGCGACGAGGAAGGCGGGGCACGGCGAGCCGGGGGACTGGGGCCGATTCGGGTACGGGCCCGGCGACAACCCGATCTTCCCGAACATGCACGAGGCCGGCGCGCTCGTGGCGGGCGCGTCGATCGTCGCGGCCGAGGCCGTCCGCGACGGCTCGGTGCTCCACGCGTTCAACGCCGCCGGCGGGCTCCACCACGCGATGCCGGCGCGCGCGTCGGGATTCTGCGTCTACGACGATCCCGCGGTCGCCATCGAGTGGTTGCTCGAGCACGGCGTCGACGCGATCGCGTACGTGGACGTCGACGTCCATCACGGGGACGGCGTCCAGGCGATCTTCTACGAGGACCCGCGGGTGCTGACCGTCTCGATCCATCAATCGGGCGCGACCTTGTTCCCGGGGACGGGCTTCGTCGACGAACGCGGCGCGGGCGCCGCCGAGGGCACCAAGGTGAACGTGCCGCTCGAGCCGGGGGCCGGCGACCGGGCCTGGCTCGCGGCCTTCGCCGAGATCGTGCCGCCCGTCGTCCGGGCGTTCAGGCCGGAGGTGCTCGTCACGCAGCTCGGGTGTGACACGCATCGGACCGACCCGCTGGCCCAGCTTCGGCTCACGACCGCCGCGTATCGGGAGGCCGCGGCCGAGCTGCATGCGCTCGCGCACGAGGTCACGGGCGGGAGATGGCTGGCGACCGGCGGCGGTGGCTACCAGTGGGCGACCGTCGTCCCGCGCGCCTGGACGCTCGCGTGGGCCGAGATGTCCGACGCGGAGCTGCCCGATGCCCTGCCCGAGCCGTGGATCGAGCAGGTCGAGCTCGAGATCGGCGGCGAGGTCCCCGCCACGTTCTCGGAGCCGCCCATCGAACAGGACGCGCTCGACGGCGCCACCGAGCGGACGATCGAGGAGGTCAAGCGCGCGTGCTTCCCGTTCTTCGGACTGCTTCCGTGAAGGCGTAGCCTGGACGCGTGAGCGAGTTCGGACGGAGCGGTCCATGGTTGCCGCACGACGAGGCAGCTCAGAAGGAGCACCTGGAGGAGGTCGGGGAGGACCTCCGCCACGAGCATGAGGCCGAGCGCGTCGCAACGTCGCACCCGAAGACCGGGCGCCCGTGGTGGAAGTTCTGGGTGAAAGGTTCGAGCTAGGCCTCGTCGCCAGTGGCACGCTCGACGAGCCGCTCGATCGTCAGCTCGATGCGTCGCGCCCTGGTCTCGGGTCGCTTGGCTTCGGTGATCGAACGAACGTACTCGCGCTTGTGCGAGAACGAGAGGCCCTCGAACGCCGCGCGTGCCGCGCCGTTCCGCGCGAGCGCCTCGGCGAGGTCGACGGGCACCTCGACCTCCCGGCGCCCCTCATCGTTGCGGACGACGACGGTGATCGAGTCGCCGACCCTGACGCCGGCCTCGGCCATGATCGCCTTCTGCACGCCGAGCACCGCCCCGCCGCCCATGCGGACGATCGACCCTCGATAGGGAACGCCATTGAACGTCGCGGTGACCGGGATACGTCCCTTCCCGCCCAGCGCCTCGACCACCTCGGTCGGCACGTCGACCAGGTGACCTCCGCCACCTCGGCCGCTCGGGCGTATCGGGGCTCGGAACGTGACCTCGGCCATCCGCCAAGCCTAGGCGAGCCCTCAGCCCTGGGTGGTGCCGCTCGCGCGGTGGCGCCGGGAGATGGCGCCCATGCCCCAGCGGTACAGGGGCGGGGTCAAGACGCGGAACGCCTGGAGCGCGGCGAGCGCTCGTGGGATCGAGATCTCCGGCGCCGTGCCTTTGCGGACGACGTCGACGATCAGCTTCGCGACGTCGTCGGGGTCCAGCCGGACGAAGGCCGGACCGGTTGCCGGGAATCCCTCCGTCGGAGAGAAGCCGGGGTTCACGCTCGTGACCAGGATCCCCTTGGGACCGAGCTCGTGGTACAGCGCCTCGCTGAACGCGACCACGGCGTGCTTGGTTGCGCCGTAGATCGCGGACCCGGGCGTCGCGAACCGTCCGGCGAGCGACGCGATGTTCACGATATGACCGCGCCCACGTTCGAGCATCATCGGGAGGAACAGCTTGGTGCCGAGGACGACGGCCCGCATGTTCACATCGATCACGCGGTTCAGGTACTGGATGTCCGTGGTCTCGAACGGTCCGCCGCCGCGGATGCCCGCGTTGTTGACCAGGACGTCGCACCGCTCGAACGTCGTCGCCACGCGGTCGCGAAGCGCGGTGAGCTCCTCGAGCTCCGTCACGTCGCACCGGATCGCGAGGGCCGAGCCGCCCTCCGAGGCGATCCGCTCGGCGAGCGCCTCGAGGCGTTCGAGCCGCCGGGCGGCGAGCACGACGCGGGCCCCCGCGCGGCCGAACCGGAGCGCGGCGAGCTCGCCGAAGCCCGACGACGCTCCGGTGATGACCACGACCGAACCTCGAAGCTCCACTCAGGCCTCGTCCCGGGTCATCGCCACGCTCCTCGTACGATGGGATCGATGGACGTTATCCGATCGCACGCCGCTCGCCTGCCGTCGCTCGACCACCGCTGGACGCCGGGCGGGCTCGGGCGCCAGCAGCTGCTTGAAGGCTTGCGTTCGGGTGCTGTGGCTGGACCCGAGACCACCCATCCGCTCGACAACGTGCTGCGCAACATCAGGCTGCTCCACGATGGCGATCCGGACAAGCAGTTCGGTATGACCGGACTCCAGACGCTCGAGCCGGACGAGATCCTCGAGCTCGTGGGCCGGGCCGCCGGATTCGAGCCAGATCCGAACGCCACCACCGGCCCTGTTCCGGTCGACCCCGAACGCGTCCTGGAGGCGTGCGGCGACGCCGGCGACCGGTTCGCCGAGGCGATCGGGCGCCACGAACGCGTGATCCTCGCGACGGGGCACCCCGTGGGGCTCGCCCATCTGTACATCGAGGTCGGGCGGCTGCTCCGCGCAGGCGGCGCGACGATCGCCGAACCCGCCGACGGGGTCACGTGGTTCGAGGTCGACCGCCCCCATCCGTGGCAGATCCGTTACCTGGACGGCGTCGCGATGCTGACCGACGAGGCCAGCGCGCGACACACCCACAGCGGCGACGCGATGGAACGGATACTGGACCACCTGACCCCCGATCTGGTGTTCGCCGACCACGGTTTCGCGGGGGCGGCGATCGAACGCGGCGTCGACACGGTCTCGATCGCCGACGTGAACGACCCGGCGCTGCTCGTCGCCCGGGCTCAGGGCAGGACCCGCACCGTGATCGTGATGGACGACAACGTCGCCCCGCAGGCCTATTGGCCCTGCTTCCAGGCGATCGCCGCCCGCCTCCCCTGACCGCACCGCTGCTCAGGGGGTTGGGCGCGCGTCCGATCGGTGAGCCGGATAAGATGAACGCCACCTTGACCATCACACCCACTCCAGAGGCACGGTTCGAACGCGTGAGCGGAGCCGCCGGCTCCATGACGACCATCGAGACCACCGAGAGACGGCTGTCCGGGCGAGGGGTCTCCCCGGCCGGATAGACGCACGCACGCGTGCGACCGGCCTCCGGGGTGGGGGAACCCGGAGGCGGATGTGAACGAGCACGAGGCGCTCGTCGATCAGGCGGTGCGAACGAAGCACACGGTGCTCCTGATCGGCGGCATGGATACCGGGAAGACCACCCTGTCGCGCGAGCTCCTGGGGGCTGCGCTCGCCGCAGGCCGGCCCGCGGCGATCCTGGACGCGGATGTCGGTCAGAAGACCGTGGGGCCACCGGCGACGATCTCGCTCAAGATCGTTCGAGGTCCGGAGGATCTCGAGCCCGAACCCATCGCGACGCCCGACGCGCTGTACTTCGTCGGCTCGACGTCGGCGCAGGGGCACCTCCTGCCGGTGGTCGGCGGCGTCGCCGCGCTTCACGAACAGGCCAAACAGCTCGGGGCCGATTTCATCGTGGTCGATTCGTCCGGGCTGGTGTCCGGGATCACCGGGCAGACGCTCAAGTACCACAAGGTGGAAGCGCTCCGGCCCGATCTGGTCGTGGGGCTGCAACGTGGGGAGGAGCTGCTGCCGCTGCTCGGCGTGATCCAGCGGTTCTTCGCGACCGAGGTGGTGCCGCTCGGCGTCCATCCGAGGGTCGTCCCGACGACGGTGGACCAGCGGGCCGAGAATCGAGAGCGATCGATGCGCCGATACTTCTCGGGGGAGCTCCACCGCTTCCGGGTCAAGCCCACCGTGTTCATGCCGGCGCTGCCTGCGCTGTTCGAACCCGCCGATCTCGACCGGCTCCTGGTCGGGCTGTCCGACGGCGCCGGCGCCTACCCCGGGATCGGCTACCTGGAGCACGCGCCGGACGACGGCGTGATCCGGCTCATCTCGCCGGTGGCAGAGGGTCCCAAGGCGCTTAGACTGGGGTCCGTCCGTCTGGATGCGTCCTTCCGCGCCAAGCGCGTGGACCTCCGGAACCTGTTCGGATCGGAATAGGAGATCGCTGCGTGCCGTCGCTGGTCAAGAAGCGCCGCAAGAAGATGCGGAAGAAGAAGCACAAGAAGCTGCTGAAAAAGACCCGCTGGCAGCGCCGTCAACAGGGCCGCTAAGGAGCCCGGTCGGTGCGCGTGGCGGTCCCGTTCCGGGCCCGTCCGATCGCGATCGTGCTGCTGGGCGCGATGGCGCTCACGGCGTGCGGCGGACCGCCGCCTCCCGATCTCTCGGGGTCTCGGCCGGTCACGTTCGAGTCCCGCGACGGCGTCAGGCTGGAGGGCCGCCTGTTCGGCCACGGCTCGACCGCCGTCGTCCTATCGCACATGCGACCAGCCGATCAGCGCTCCTGGTTCGCGTTCGCGAACCGACTCGCCGACCAGGGCTACCTCGTCCTCACGTACGACTTCCGCGGGTACTGCCCCGGCGGCGAGGGCGGCTGCTCGCAGGGAGAGCTCCAGATCTCGGCGATCTGGCAGGACGTGTTGGGAGCGATGGACCTCGTCCGGTCCCAGGGCGCGACCACCGTCGCGCTCGTGGGCGCGAGCATGGGTGGCACGGCCTCCCTCGTCGCGGCCGCTCAGGAGGGCGTTGACGTCGCGGCGGTCGTGACGCTTTCCGCCCCGGGGTCGATCGAGGGTCTCGACGCCGACGCGGCGCTGCTCCAGCACGTGTCGGCGAACAAGCTGTTCATCGCGGGTGTGGGGGACGCGGCCGCCGCGGCGTCGGCCGAGCAGCTCTACGAGATCGCCCCGCCGCCGAAGGGGCCGCTCGAGATCGTCCCCGCCGACGACCACGGCACCGACCTGCTGACGGGCTCGCGGGGAGAGGCTGTCCAACGCATCATCGAGACCTACCTCGCGCAGTTCGCGCCGCCGTGAGGCGTCAGGGAGGCGCGGTGAAGCTGGGAAACGGCGTGCCCTGAACGGGACCGGGGAACGGGGGCTGATCGCGGTTCGCGAGCGCGATCTGGTAGACCGCCGCCCCGATGATCAACGTGAACAGCACGACGATCGTGATCAGCGTGAAGCGGCGCATCGCGGGAGGCTAGCAGTCGCACCGGAGGCCCGGTCAGGCGGGGAGCGCGAGCCCCGCTTCGCAGAGCTCGCGGTTGCGGGAGAGGGTGCGACGCAGGGCCTGATCGTCGTCGAGGTGGTCGCGCAGGTCGATCTCCAGCGAGATCGACCCGCGGAACCGGCGCGCCGCAAGCGCCTCGAGGAACCGGCCGAGGTCCAAGACGCCTTCGTCCAGGGGCAGGTGCGAGTCCCA
>Ga0207428_10000862_pt1 | contig 34168 bp, 32 predicted proteins | sample RhiMethybrSRZTD1_FD_187600 | JGI IMG/M metagenome (GOLD analysis project Ga0207428, IMG submission 187600) | Populus rhizosphere microbial communities from Tennessee, USA - Rhizosphere MetaG P. TD hybrid SRZTD1 (SPAdes) (version 3) | ecosystem: Host-associated > Plants > Roots > Rhizosphere >...
AACGGCTTCAACCTCGGGTCGGATGTCTTCTACTCGGGCACCGTGGCGGGCGCGGTCGAGGGCGCGCTGCGCGGCATCCCGGCGCTGGCGGTGTCGCTCGAGCGCCGGCGCCCGCAGGACTTCTCGCACGCCGCCGCGTTCGCGCGCGCGCTGGCGCACGAGATCATCCGGCGCGGCGCCGAGGCGTTGCCCGACCGCTCGCTGCTCAGCGTGAATCTTCCCCCCGGCCCGGTCCGCGGTTACCGCGTGACCTTCCTCGGCCGGCGCGTGTATCGAGATCAGGTCGACGTGCGGCAGGATCTGCGCGGCCGTTCGTATTACTGGATCGGCGGCCCCGAGGAGAACGCGACGGATCTGCCGGGCTCCGACTGCAGCGCCGTGCGCGAGGGCCTCGCGTCGGTGACGCCGCTGGGGCTGGACCTGACCCACACGCGCCTCATCGGTGAGCTCGTCGATTGGCAGGTGGGTAATTTCGTGCACGAGGCGATCGAACGCGCTAAGAGTTAGCTCGTGGACGACTCGAAGAGTCGGGGCGGTAGCGGGACGGGCGGCGCCGACGAGGACCGCGACGAGGCCTACAGCCAGCTGCGCCGGGCCATGGTGCTCGAGCAGCTCGTCCGCCGCGGCATTCGCGATCCGCGCGTGCTCGAGGCGATGAGCGTCGTGCCGCGGCACCGCTTCGTCGACCCCGCGCTCGCGCCGCACGCCTACGAAGATCGCCCGCTGGGGATCGGCCACGGCCAGACCATCTCGCAGCCGTACATGGTCGCCCGCGCGACGGAGCTGGCGGCGCCGCGCGCGACCGACCGCGCGCTGGAGGTCGGGGCCGGCAGCGGCTACCAGGCCGCCGTGCTGGCCCAGCTGGCGGCGCAGGTGTTCGCCGTCGAGATCGTCCCCGAGCTGGCGGCACGCGCCCGTCAGGTTCTGGGGGAAGTGGGCTACGACAACGCCACCGTCGACTCGTTCGACGGCAGCGGCGGCTGGCCAGAGCACGCTCCCTACGACGTCATCATCGTCTCCGCGGGGGCGCCCCGCATCCCGGCCCTGATGGTGTCGGAGCTGGCGGACGGCGGGCGGCTCGTGATCCCGGTGGGCGGGCCGGATGAGCAAGAACTGGCGGTCGTGCGCCGCGAAGGCGACCATTACGTCACCGCGTATGACACCCGCTGCCGGTACGTCGATCTCCAGGGCCGCTTCGGCGTGGGCAGCGGCGTTCCGGCGGCGTGACGTCCGGCTGGCGCTGACTCTGGCGGCGCTCGCCGCCGGCGGGTGCCACCTGTTCGAAAGCCGCGCGCCGCTGCACCCGGAGGCGCCCGCCGGGAGCTGGCATGTGGTCGCCCCGGGAGAGAGCCTGGAGGCGATCGCCCGGCGGGCCGACGTCCCGATGGCCGACCTGGTGGAGATCAACGGGCTGGCCGACGCGGCCGACGCGCGTCCCGGGCGGCTCATTTTCATTCTCGCGTCGCCGGGGCAGCCGCCGTCCGCGCCGATCGTCGAGGACGGGCGGGCGGGTCTGCCGCCGCTGGCCACCGCGCAGACGCCGCTGCGCTGGCCGCTCGCCACCGGCCGGATCGTCGTCGGCTCGCCGTTCGGCACGCGCGAGGGGCGCCCGCACGAGGGCATCGATCTGCCGGCGCCGGTCGGCACCCCCGTGTTCGCGGCCGGGGACGGGCGCGTCGTCTACGCGGGCAACGGCATCCGCGGCTACGGCAACCTGGTGGTCGTGCGGCACGCCGGCGATCTGCTCACCGTCTATGCGCACAACTCGGTGCTGCTGGTGGCGCAGGGACAGCCGGTGCGCGCGGGCGATCGCATCGCGCTGGTCGGCCAGAGTGGGCACGCGACCGGTCCCCACTTGCACTTCGAGGTGCGGTCCGGGCAGATTCCCCGTAACCCGATGGGTTTCCTGCCCCAGCTGGCCGCATCCTCGAAAGGATCGTCTTGAGCCGCGCCGAACCGGACCCGCGGCGGGCGTTGCTGCGTGCGCGTGTGCGCGACGTCCCCGACTTCCCCAAGCCGGGCATCCTGTTCCGCGACCTGACCCCGCTGATGGGCGACGGCGTCGCTCTGCGCGAGGCGGTCGACCTGCTCGCCGAGGCAGCCGTCCGCCACCGGCCCGAGCTGATCGTCGCAATCGAATCGCGCGGCTTCATCTTCGGCGCGCCGGTCGCGGCGTCGCTGGGCGTCGGCTTCGTCCCGGTGCGCAAGCCGGGCAAGCTGCCGCACAAGACGCGGCGGCGCAGCTACGACCTGGAATACGGCACCGACGCGCTGGAGATGCACGCCGACGCGGTGGTCGAGGGCGCGCGGGTCGTCATCGTCGACGATTTGCTGGCGACGGGCGGCACCGCTGCCGCCACCGTCGCGCTGGTGCGCGAGATCGGCGGCGAGGTCGTCGGGGCGGCGTTCGTCGTCGAGCTGGAGCTGCTGCGCGGTCGCGACCGCCTGGCTGGCGTTCCAGTCGACGCCCTTCTCACCTACTGATTGTCATGACCGCCGACCGCGGGCGCTATGCGCCGAGCCCGACCGGGCGCCTGCACCTGGGTAATGCGCGCACGGCGCTGCTCGCCTGGCTGGATGCCCGCAGCCGCGCCGGCGCGTTCATCATGCGCGTCGAGGATCTCGATCGGGCACGCGTCCCCGCCGGCGCCGAGGAGGGCGTGTTAGAGGATCTCGCCTGGCTGGGCATCGACTGGGACGAGGGCCCGGACCGCGGCGGCCCGTTCGCGCCTTACCGCCAGAGCGAGCGCGGCGCGGATTACGACGCCGCCATCGATCGGCTGCTGGCGGCCGGGCGCGCTTTCCCATGCGCCTGCTCGCGCGCCGACGTCGCGCGCGCCGCCCAGGCGCCGCATGACGCCGACGAGGACGGCCCCCGCTATCCGGGCACCTGCCGCGGCGCCGCGCCCGAAGAAGTCCGCGCCCGGGCGGCGGCGCAGGGGAGGGCGCCCGCCATCCGCTTCGCGGGAGACGGCGCGCGCATCGACTTCGTCGACCTGGTCCTCGGGGCTGTCGCGGGGGACGCGGCGGGCATCGACGACTTCGTCCTGCGGCGCGCCGACGGAACCGCCGCCTATCAGCTGGCCGTGGTCGTCGACGACGCGGCGATGGCGGTGACGCGCGTCGTCCGCGGCGACGATCTGCTGCGCTCGACGCCGCGCCAGCTCGCGCTGTACCGCGCGCTCGGGCTGCCCAGCCCGGCGTTCGCCCACGTGCCGCTGGTGCTGACGCCGTCGGGCGAGCGGCTCGCCAAGCGGACGCGCCCGGAGGCCGTCGCGGATCTGCGCGCGCGCGGTATCGCGCCCGGAACGATCGTCGCCGCGCTGGCGGCCTCCGCCGGCCTGGGCGGCTCGGGCGGCCCCCGTCAGGCGAAGGATCTGATCGCGGATTTCTCGCTGGCGCGGATCGATCGCCGTCCCGCGACCATCGGCGGCATCTGATCGGGCGGCCCTCTCCGCGACCCTCTCCCCGCTTCGCGGGGCGAAGGAGAAAGAGTCGGGAAACTGATATCTTTCCCTGATGGTCGCATCGGGCGGTGCGCCGCTCCGTCAGGCGGGGGATCGGTTCGTGGCGTTCTTTCGGGAGCTCCAGGGCGCCTTCATCGAACGCGAGGACGTCCTCAAGCAGATCGCGCTGGCGCTGCTGGCGCGACAGCACGTGCTGATGACCGGTCCGCCGGGGACAGCGAAGAGCCAGCTCGCCACCCGGGTCCTCGGGCGCATCGTGTCGCAGGAGACCGGGCGGCCCAGCCTGTTCGCGCGTCAGTTCACCGAGAGCACCGTGCAGACCGATCTGGTCGGCCCGATCGACTTCAAGACGCTGATGGACACGGGGCGGACGCAGCACTTCACCGACGAAGGCATCCTGGGCGCCGTCCACGCCTTCCTCGACGAGGTGTTCGATGGACGGGACATGTTGCTGCGCTCGGCGCTCAACATCCTGCACGAGCGCGAGCTGAAGGAAGGGACCAAGACGACCGCGGGGCGGATCGAATGCGCCCTGATGACCAGCAACCGCTACCTCGCGGAGATCCTCGACAACGAGCGCCTGGTCGCCTTCGTCGACAGGATCGCCTTCCTGTCGTTCGTGCCCAAGGGATTCGCGGACCCGGACGCGCTGGATCAGGTGCTTCGCACCCAGGTCGCGGGCCGCAAGCCGCCCGAGCTGGAGACGCGCCTGACGATCCAGGACCTGGACGTGCTGCAGGCGGCGGTCGATGGGATCTACGTCGACGACTCGATCTGCGGCGCGCTGGCGGCGCTGATCCAGCGCTTCGACGCGGAGCTGGCGGGGGCGCGCCGCGCCAACCCGACCTTCGTTCCTTCGCGCTATCTGTCGACCCGCACCGCCGTGCGAATGGGCAGCCTGCTGCGCGCGGTCTGCTTCTACGACCACCTGTTTCGCGATCCCGCGCGGCCGCTCGAGGTGGCGCGGGCCGATCTTGCCGAGCTGCGCCTGGCCATGACTTTGTCCGGGCCCGATCCGGAACAGACCGCGAAGCTCCTGCAGCGTGAAACCGATCCGCGCGAACGCCGGCAGCTGACGATCCTGCGCACCGAACGCGAGATCTTCGATCGTTGCCTGGCGGCGCTCGGGCCGCCGGTGACCATCCAGAGCGTGCCCGTCGACGACAAGGCGTTGCTGGCGCAAGCGGCGCCCGCCGCGCTCGCCAGGCATTCCAGCAGGGGCCTGCTGAAGCTGTCGCGCGAGCTCGCGATCTCCGCGACCAGCGGCCAGCGAAACGCCGACGAGGCGCGCGTCGCGCTGCAGACGGTGCTGGGCGAGCTGGTGGAGCGCGCGCTGCGTTCGGGCCTCGCGACGCGCACGGCGGACATCACGCCCGAGCAGATGGTGGCCGACCTCATGGCGCTCGCCAACGACCTGGAGAGCGCGGGGCGGGCGCACCTCCGCGCGGCACGGTGGCTGCGGGCCCGGGCGCTGGAGACCGTCGATCGCGTCATCACCTTCAGCCCGGCGCCGCTCGGCGAGATGTTGTCCGCGATGATTGCCGGCACCGGGGATCTCGAGGCGCTGCAGAATCTGTTCGACGCCAGCGTGCGTCGGCTGGAGCGCCTGGGGCAGCTGCGGGACGGGCTCAGGCACGCGGGCGTGGACGAAGACGATCCGCTCGCCGCCGACCAGGCCTGGAAGACGGCCGCCCGACGATTGGCCGAGGACCTGGTCCCGGCGTTGAGAGCGGGCCTGGATGCCACCGGCGCGCGCCTGCTGACGGGGTGGGCCGGCGCCGACCTGGGTACGTGGTTGAGAGTGCTCGAACCCGCGCTGGTGCTGGCCCGGGACTGGCGGGATCGTCTCGCCGCCCTCGGCGTCGACGGGCCTTCGTTCTTCCATGACGTCGTCAGCTCGCTGGTGGCGCCGATCGCGCGGCGGGCCTACGAGGAGATCCCCGGCGGAGCGCGGCACAGGATCGTCACGGCCATCGAAGAGCGCAGCGCCTTGCTGGCGGCGGCCGGGGTGCTGCATGTCCTCCCCACGGCGGACGTCATGGGCTGGTCCATCGCCGCGCTGCTGCGCACGACGGACACGCCGCCCGCCGCCGCGCAGCCGCACACCCTCGACGGCTACCGCCGGCTGCGCGCGACGACGGGCCACGCGACTTGCGCCAGCCTGATCGTGGATTTCTACCTGCGGCTGGTGCCGAGCGCCCAGAACTTGCTGGATCCAGACCTGATCGTGCGCCAGGTCGGCGACATCGTGGCCGCGCTTCCCGCGGAGACCCGCGTCATGCTGACGCTGCGCGATCAGGCGCAGATGGAAGCGGTGCTCGATTACCTCGAGGGTTGGTGGGCGGCCTTGTCGGGCAAGCTCGCCGGCGGTGGTGGCGATCCGCCCCTCGAGCTGCTGGTGCGGTCTCGCTTCTTCGAGGTCACCCATGACGAGGGCGCGCTGACCCGCTTCGCGCTCGAGGCGCGCCTGTCGGCGATGGTCTTCGGAGCGGAGCCGACCGCGGCGTTGCTCGCCCGGGTTGCGGCCATGGAACGCGCGACGACCGCGGCCGTGCAACGGGTGTTGACCGCCCACGCGGGAGGCGTCGACGGGGCCATCGACGCCGTGTCCGCGCGCGCCGGGCGTTGAAAGAGACGCTTCGCGGGCTCGCCGAGCGAATCGAGCGGCTCGCTCACCCCAGCGATGACGGCCGGTTTTCGTGGTCACGCCTGTGGGGCCGGCTGACGCGGATCCCTCGCAGACCCAAGATCGAGACCTCGATCCTCAGCCGCCTGGTCGATCGAATGGAGTTCGGGTACGCCGCGTCCCTTCACCCCAGGAGGGGCAGTCGCGCGGACCGCGAGTTCGCCGCCGCGTCGCTGCGCAGCCAGGCGGAGGGCATCGAACCGGTGGCCGAACTCTACGACCTGGCGCTGCGCGAGCTGGCTGGCAACATCGCCCACGCCGAGCAGACGTCGTTTGTCCACGGGCGTTTGCCCGATGGCCACCTGGATCGCCTCTGGCGGCTGTATCAGGTCGCCTTCCGCGCGCTGGAGTGGGTGGCGGATCCCGAACGGCGACCCTTGCTGCGCGAGCTGATCTTCGCGGATGCCCGGTGTGCGCTGGCGCCCCTGACGACCGCCAGCAGCCACGGCGACCCGCGCCCGATCCACGGCGTGGATGCGTTGATCGCCGCCGCGAACGCGGAGACGAGGTCGATCGGCCGCCAGCGACGGCTGCTGGAGGCGGCCCGCCAGCAACTGCTGGACGCCTCCGCGGCGGTCCGGCTCGACCCGACCGCGGAGCGCGCCCGCAGCATCCTGCTCGCGCGCCGCATCTCCCGCCTCGACCGGTTACAGGCGGCGGGCGTCGCGCCGAACATCGATCTCGGCTACCAGGTCCGCGAGGCGGCCGAGCGCGGCGAGATGGAACGATTGTGCGCGGCCCTGTCCGGCCTGGAGGAGACCGCATTCGCCGCCGGTGACATCGCCTTGCAGCGCCTTGCCAGCCACGCCTCCGCCGCGCTGGCGGGCGGTGCCCACAATCGCCTGGCGCAGGCGACGCGGGCGGGGTCGCTGCGCGTTTCGGAGAACCAGCTCTTCGGCGCCGGGCTGCGGACATCGATCGGCCGGGCTTACGCGGCCGCGCTGCAACAGCTGGAAGGGGTGCGCGCCGGTCGTGGTGGCGATCCCGAGCAGGCGCTGATCTTCACGAACGAGTTCCTGGGCCAGTGGGAACACTACCTGACCGTCGGGGCCACCGACGAGCTGCTGGCGGCCGCCGCCGCGACGACCGGCTGTTTTCAGGTGGGGGCGTCCAGCTCGCCCGGACAGACCGCTGGCGGCGCGTCGCGCCCGGAGGTCGTGTCCTTTCCCCAGCAAGAGATGGTGCTGGAACCGATCGGCGGTGTGGAGGACATGGCGAGCGCGGTGATCGGTGACCCGCGCAGCGTGCTCCTCGACCTGGCGGCGGGAAAACTGCTGGCCCGGCGCTACGTCGGCTGGCGGCCGCAGCAATCCGGTGAGCGGCGGATGCGGAACGAGGTGCGCGTCTACGTCGTCGACGGATCCTCCTCGATGCTGGGGCCGCGCGCGCGCATGCGGGATGCATTGCTGCTGTCCGAGCTGAGCAGCCTCGGCGCGCGCCTTCAGGACGCGGGGCGCTCCGGCGACCAGGTGCTCTATTACCGTTACTTCAACGACAAGGTCGGCGAGACGCGCCGGGTTGCCACCGCCGAGGAGGCCGCGCTGGCCGTCGATGACATCATCGGAAACCTGCGCTACGGGGGCACCGACATCCAGGCGGCCTTGCTGGCCAGCTTCGAGCAGATCCGTCTCGCCGTGGTCGACGATCCTGACCTCGCCCGTGCCCAGATCGTGCTGGTCACTGATGGCGAAGCCCCCATCGACGAAAGCGCGCTCCGGCGCGCGCGCGAGGGCGTCGGCGGCATCCCCGTGGGCGTCAGCATCATCGCGCTCGGCACCCAGAACCCGGAGCTTCGCCAGCTGGCCGCCCGGCAGCGGGCCCGGGGCGAGCGTGTCTTCTATCAGTTCGTCGACGACGAGGAGCTGAGGCGCATCGTGGAGGGCGAGACGGCGGGGCTGCCGCTGCATGTGCCGCCGGGGGAAGGCAAGCTGACCGCCGAGCTGCGGTCCGTGCTGGCCGACATCGATCGCCACCTGCGCCGCATCGACGCCGACGAGGTCGGCTCCGGCGCGGACATAGCCGCCGCGCTTGGCGAGGTCGGGCTCTCCCCGGAGACGGCCCTGGATCGGCGCACGCGCACGCGCATCGCGGCCATCGAAAACGATCGTGTGTCGCTGCACGCCGCCTTCGTCCGTGCGTTCCCGCCGGAGGCGCCGCCCGACCATGAGGCGGCAGAGGTGGCGGCGCCCGCGCTCCCCGCCGACGCCCCTCATCTGGCGGAGGTCGTCTCTTCGCTGGCGACGGTCGCGGAGATCGTCGAGAACTACGGCGCGGGCGCGGTGGAACGGCAGGCGGATGCCGTCGAGATCCTGGAACGCCTGCTCGCGGAAGCGAACGTCCCGCCGTGGTCCTACGCGGAGCTGGTCAAGCGGCCTCCCGAGGCCGTGAAGGGCGCCCTGCGTGCCGTCCACGCGGCGGCCAGGTTCAGCGCAGGAGGTTAGGCGGCAACGCCGCCCGCGAGGCCGCCTCGATCTCCGCCATCACCGCCGCGGGCGCGGTCAGGATCGCCTGCTTGCCGACCGCGATGTGGGCGGCGATATCGGGCGCCAGCGCGGCCGGCAGCTCGTTCTCATCCAGGACATCCAGCCGGCCGTCCGGCAGCGCCAGCACGTCGACCACCAGATCGCGCCACTCGATGATCCCGGGGCCGACGCGGGTTTGGTCGCAGATGTTGAAGTAATACCCGAGGGTTTGCCCCGCTTGGTTCAGCCAGTGGTACACGTTGTAGGGGCGGTCAGCCCAGAAGTGCCCGACGCTGACTGTCCCGGCCGGCAGGTCGACACCGTGCACGTGCATCGGCTCGGGGGCAATCCACAACACCGCGGCGTGCCGGCCGTCCGCCGTGCGCGCGAGCAGCCGGCAGTCGAATCTCTTCTCGCGTCCGTCGAGGGTGTGCTTGATTTCCAGGATCGACGGCAGCGCCGCCGCTTGCTGCTGCTCGGACGTCATGGTTCAACCGGTACGTTAACGCTATAGCCACGACACGGCGTGGCTGCCGGTCATTTGGCGGTTGCGGAGGGGGCGTCGGGTCCGCGAGACGACATCACCACCTCGCGGCTGATCGCCGCCGTCTTGCAGACGAACGGGTCGGTCCCGGTGTAGCTGCCCGAGTGTGTGAACGCGGCGCCGCGGCTGCGCGTGCAAAAGGACTTGTCCGGGCAGGGCGCGCACGCCTCGTAGTCCGCGATGCGGAGGCCCCGGATCTTCTGGAACACGGGCGAGTAGCGCCAGATGTCGATGAACGGCTGATCGCGCACGTTGCCGGCCGACCATGGCACCGATACGCACGGCTGCACATCGCCTGTCACCGAGACCGCGCAGTTGCCGCGCGCGCAGTTGCACGGGAAGCGCTCCTCGGTCACCGGCTGCGCGCCGCTGGGCAACATGTCGCGCAGCGGGCCCCGGTAGAGGTCCCTCAGCTGCTCATCGGTCACCTGGGTCACGAGGCTGCCGGATGAGCCGTCGTGGCGCGAGGTGATGGTGACGTCGACCAGATACGGATAATCGCCCTCCTTCGCCTGGGCACGCATCTCCGCCATCTGGTGCGCGTTCTGCCGCATCACGATGAACTTCAGCCGCACGGCGACGCCGGCCGCGCGTAGCCGCCGCACGCCGTCCCAGGTGCGGCGGAAGGAGCCCGCGATCTGCGTGACGCCATCATGGACCTCGGCGGTCGCGCCGTAGAGGCTGATGCTGACCCCAAGCAGGTTGCGGTAGCTCGCCAGCCGCCCAGCGACGCCCGGCTGCAGCATCGTGCCGTTGGTCAAGAGCTGCACCGCGAAGTTCAGCTCGCGCGCGCGGTCGAGCACCACGAACAGGTGCGGGTAGGTGAGCACCTCGCCGCCGGTCAGCCCCAGCGTCAGGCAGCCGGCGTCCCGCAGATCGCCCAGCAGGCGCAGGATCTCGTCGAGCGAAAGCTCGGGCCGCTGGGGGGCGTCCCCGCTGCGGCACGCGCCGTGCTGTGGTTCGTCGCGGTCGAGGTTGTAGCAGTGCAGGCAGCGGATGTTGCAGTTGAGCGTCAGCTCCAGCGTCACGTTGAGCGGCACGTTGCGCTTGGAGGCTCGCTGCTGCACCCGGCTGATCAGCTCGTAGTTGGCCTCCGCGCCGATGACGATGTCGTCCTGGCACCGGGGCGCCGCCTCCGCGACGGCGAGCTCGACCGCGCGCTCGGGCGTGGCCATCGGTTAGCCGGCCACCGCGACGAGCAGGCCCTTGCTCGACAGGCCGTCGACGCACTCCGAAACCGCCTCGCGCAGCTCCGCGTCGCCGACGTCGTATTCGTCCCCGAGCTGCGCGGTCAGCTCGTCAAGCGAGCGCGGCGACGCCAGCAGCTCCCAGATGCGGGCCGCGGTCTCGTTGAGCAGGTGCACCTCGCGCCGGCGCGGGTCGAGCACGATCGTCTCTTCTTCCAGCTTCTGAAACGGAAGCTCGTTGTCCCGACGCCAGGCCCCAGACGTCTCCGTCCGGCTCATCGCCCCGCCATCCGCAAGATCGGAATCGCCACCAGCGAGCCGAACAACCGCGCCAGGTTCCCGATCCGGCCGGGGACGGGCCAGGTCTTTCCGTCTCGCGAGATCGCGGCCACCTTGCCGAGGATCTCGCTTTGCCGTTGGTTCTCGAAGCTCTCTATCTGTGACATCGCGTCTCCCTTGGTCAGGAACTTGGGCGCGTTCCCACCCATCCCGGGGACGCGCGCGACCATCCGGTGACAGGTCAGCGCGTCCTTCTCGGCGGTCGGACCCGGTCTCCAGTAAAGCAGGATGTCGCCGGGCATCAGCTCGGTCTCCACGGCGGCCTGGATGAACAGCGAGTCGCCGCTCTTGAGCCACGGCCGCATGCTCGAGCCCTTCGGTTTGAATGCATACGACTTGTGCTTGCGCATGAACGATCGGAACTCGGAGATCATCTCGCGCGGGGAAAGCGGCGGCACCTTGCGCGTCACCTCGGGGCCGAGGTGGGGCGCCAGCTTGCGGAAAATCTCCGCTGTCGGGACATTTTTGGTCAGGCTGGCCTCCACCGAGCGCACTTCGGCGCACAGCTGGACGGCGATCGTCAGGTTGCGCTCGATCGTCGAGCGGTCGGTCGCGAACGACAGGAAGCAGCCGAGCAGGCCCAGGGTCGCCTCGGACGACACGATCGGCGTCATCGTCACCGCGTCTTCTGGCGCCTGGGCCAGGAACGCCAGCGTGCGCAGCGGCCAGCTGCGCATCGAGATGCCCCCGCGCGCAAAGTCTCCCCAGAACGGCGTGCCGTGCACGCGCCAACCGCCGTCGTCGGCACGCCGGACCGCGACCAGCTCGTCGGACAACACATCGTCCGCGTCCGGCGCCTTGCGCGCCAGCGTCGTCTTGCCGGCGCCACTGCGCCCCGGAAACACCACGCCGACTTCGGCGTGGCGCAGGCCGCAACCGTGGATCAGCATGCCGCCCACGCGCGGCAGGATGGTCGCGTAGAGCACCCGGAGAAGGCAGTCGAGGGAGAGGGGATTCGCCTCGCACTGCGCCCGGCCACGATACGTGGTGCGCTCGCCCTTGCTGCCGTCGGCGGTCACCTTGGCGGAGAAGTCCCATCGTTCGGCCGTGATGGTGCGCCCCGACGCCGTCACTTTGAGCGGGTGGGCCTCCATCTTCGCGCGCCGGCCGGCGGCCGCGACCGCCGATGTCAGCGCCAGCCGCAACGATATGTCTCGCTCGACCCAGGGTGCGGACGGCATTTCGAACGCGCCATAACGCGAACGCATCTGGTCGATGAACGTCGGATGTGCGTCCTCCAGCTCGAGGTGGGCGACGACGCCGCCGATTGCCAGCGTCACCTCGGTCGGCCGACCTGTCGAATGCGAGCTCACGATTGCTGAGGCATGCCGCCCTGGAAACCGCACTCCGGGACCATCGGGTGTGTTTTCCCGCAGGCGAGGCTGTTCGATTCAAACAGCTGTCCGGTCTTGACCTGCGGACGGCGCCAGGGCCGCTTGGGCGGCGGCCGGGTCGTCTTGCGATTCGCTTTATCTGCCATTCGGCCCTTTCTCGGTTTTCAAAGCGTCACTCGATCCTCGCCAGTGCGCCCTTGGCGGCGCTGCGCACATCTGGCGCCGGGTCCTTGGCACGCGCGTGGCGCAGCTCGGCGACCGCGTGCCGGGCGGCGACACGGCCATCATCCAGGACCGCCAGCTCGCCGAGCGCCCACGCCGCATTCTGCCTCACGAACGGGCTCTTGTCGGAAAGCAGCGTTTCGAACAGGGGGGCGAGGGCGGCGTGCTTCTGCTTGCCGAGCACGCGGGTCGAAAACGCGCGCACCCGCTCGTCTGTATCGCCGCGGGCGCTCTTTTCTAGCGCGGACCGGTAGCGCTCGGGCGACGACAGGAACGCGCGGTCCAGCGACTGCACCACGTCGGCGTCCTTGTCGAGGATCGCGTGCCGCCAGCTGGCCAGCGAGGTGTCCACCTCCTGCGCGATCTGCGCCTCGGTCTCCTGTCGCGGCCACAACGGCGGTGTCTCGCCGCGCCCGGCCTCCAGGCCCCGCTGTGAAGAACCATCGGCGCCGCGCAGGCGCATCGCCTGTTCGGCGCGGCGATCGCGCAGCACGAGAAGACCCGTTCCGGTCACCAGGACCAGCAGGCCGGCTGCAATCCACCGTTTGTGGCCCTTAGACATGCCTTGCAATCAACGGCCGCGCAGATTCCTCATATCTTACAATGCCTTGCGCAGTACAGACAATTTCGGGCCCATCCACCGGAAAGCGGACGGATCGGCGTCGCCAGCACACATCACCTGCTATCGACCCCGACCGTGCCGGACTTGAATTCGAACAAGCGGGTGGGCACGGAGGCTGCAAGGAAGGAGCGGCCTCGAACTGCTCGTGACCCCGGCCTGATTCGAACAGGCGACCTACGGTTTAGGAAACCGCCGCTCTATCCACCTGAGCTACGGGGCCCGCGGTGCTCCGGCTTGTAGCATGAAAAGCCGGCCCCCAGAATGTTAGCGAGACAGCATTGCTCATGGCCGAGGTCGGATCTATAGAGTCGGGACGACGCACGTGATTGCCATGCCCAAGCCGTCACCCACTCCTCCTGCGGTGCTCGTCATCGAGGACGATCAGGACGTGGCGATGACGATCAACGATGTGGTCGAGGAGCGCGGCTACCGCGCCATCTGTGTGCCCAACGGAAAAGCGGCGCTGGCGGCGCTGGAGCAGGAACATCCGGCGCTGATGCTTGTCGATCTGTTCATGCCGGTGATGAACGGGGCCGAGTTCTTGAAGGTCGTGAAGAAAACCCCTAGGCTGGCGGCCATCCCGCGCGTCATCATGACCGCCGCGAACGACCCGATGATCGGTATCAAGGAAGATGTGACCGTGCTCTACAAGCCGGTCGACTTCGACGCGCTGACCCGCCTCCTGCAGATGTACTGCGGGTCGTACGCGGCGCGCGCGCAATGATCGACGCCGCTCGCGGGCGGCGGGCGGGGGTGCAGCGGATGGCGGGGGCCGTGCTGGGGATGGGGTGCGCGCTCGTCGCGGGTGTCGGTGTCGGCGGCTGCAAGCGCGACCCGGCGATGGGGGCACCCGATTCTTTCGTGGTCGTGGCGCCGCTGCCGCCCCGGGAGGGCGCCGCGGTCAAGAGCAAGTCGGGCCTGCCCGTCGTTGCCACGGTCGCGCTGGACGATCCCCATGCCGCGACCCTCCACCAGCAGTTCGCGGTCGGATTCGCCGCCGAGGTGTTGCGCACGGACTATCTGGCCAAGCAGCTGGTCCGCGAGATCGAGGTGGGCGGCCGCCGCTACGACGACGGGCCACGCGCGTCGGCGCGCGAGCCGACCGTGCTGATCATGGGCGGCGCGCGGGCGGCCGGCCCGACGTCGAAGGGCGTCGCGCTGAAAGGCACGTTCGGCGAGGACGAACATGCCGATGCGCTGGCGATCGTCGTGGACGCCTATCCCGATCACGATCGTGCGCTGCCGCAGACGCTGGCGGGGGCGCTCGGGCTGCTGGCCGCGTCGCGGGTGGCCGCCACGGACGCACCAGCCCCTACGCATCCGCTGGTGCTTGGCTACGCGCGCGCCCTGGAGGTCGTGGCGCGCGAATGGCGAGTGGGGGAGGGGCCCGCGGGCTCGATCCAGGCGGACGCGGGGACGTCCGCGCAGCGCAACCTGTTCGCGGCGGTGCGTGAGAATCGCTTTTCGCTGGGCGAAGACGGCGCCCCACGCCCGGCGCGTGATCTGCTCGCGGACCCGGGCGTGACCGCGACGGTGCTCTACCGTCTGGCGCAGTCGAAGACCGTCGGGCGCAAGATCGCGCCTGACGCGGTGTACGCGCCGTTCGTCAAGGATCGCGTCCCGGAGGGAATCAGCCCGGCCGCCGTGCTGGGCCCGTTCCGGAACTTCCAGGCGAAGCTGCTGTCGGCCTGGGCGCGCGCCGTGCTCGAGGGCAAGCCGCCCGCCGACATCGCCGATCTGGTCGACGCCTACGGGCGCGCGCTGCCGGCCGAGCGCGCCGAGATCACCCGCATCTTCGTCGTGACGACATTCGGCGCCACCGTCAAACCCGGGGGCGTGCGCCCTCCCGTCGGTAACCCGGGCGCGGCTCTGCCCGAGCTGACGGCGCTGGCGGCCGAGGTCGCCGCGGGCAAGCTCTCCTCGCACGCCGCGCTCGCGCCGTAGTCGCTCTGCGCCGCGGGAGCGGCGAGGGCCCCTTTTTACCGCGGGGTCCTATGGTAACTTCGCCCGCGCATGAGCACGTTCTGGCAGGACAAGCGGGTCGTCGTCACGGGCGGCGCTGGTTTTCTGGGCAGCTTCGTCGTCGAGCGGATCCGCACCGAGGGCGCCCGCGTCGTGGTTCCGCGCTCGCGCGAGTACAACCTGGTCGACCGCGGTGCCGTCAATCGCCTGATGGCCGAAGCGCGGCCCGACCTGGTGATCCACCTGGCCGCGCAGGTCGGTGGCATCGGCGCCAACCGCGACAACCCCGGGCGCTACCTGTTCGAGAACGCAATGATGGGCCTGCACATCTTCGAGGAGTGCCGGCTGGCCAAGGTCCCCAAGCTGGTCGCCACCGGCACGATCTGCGCCTATCCGAAGTTCGCGCCGATTCCGTTCAAGGAAGACGACCTGTGGAACGGCTACCCCGAGGAGACCAACGCGCCCTACGGCATCGCGAAGAAGATGATGCTGGTGCAGTCGCAGGGATATCGTGAGCAATACGGCATGAACAGCATCGTGCTGTTTCCCGTGAATCTGTACGGGCCGCGCGACAACTTCGACCTGCACTCGTCGCACGTCATCCCGGCGATGATCCGCAAGTTCGTCAGCGCGCGCGAGCGCGGTGACAGCGAGGTGGTGTTGTGGGGCGACGGCTCGCCCACCCGCGAGTTCCTGTACGTCGAGGACGCCGCGGAAGGGATCGTGCTCGCTGCCGAGCGCTACGATTCGAGCGATCCCGTCAATCTGGGGAGCGGCGAGGAGATCCCGATCCGTGACCTGGCGGAGAAGATCGCGAAGGCCGCGCGCTTCGACGGCCGCTTCGTCTGGGACACCAGCAAGCCGAACGGCCAGCCGCGCCGGCGCCTCGACGTCACCCGCGCCAAGGAGCGTTTCGGCTTCGAAGCACGCACGTCGTTCGATCGCGGCGTCGCCGCGACCGTCGCCTATTACGAAGAGCATCAAAAGGAGATCGACAGGAAATGAAGCGCGCCCTCATCACCGGCGTCACCGGACAGGACGGTTCGTATCTGGCGGAGCTGTTGCTCGAGAAGGGCTACGAGGTGTACGGCATGGTCCGTCGCTCCAGCTCGTTCAACACCGAGCGCCTGGATCGCATCTATCAGGACCCGCACGTTGCCGACTATCGCCTGCGCCTCGTGTACGGCGACCTGGACGACGCGAGCGCGCTCAACCGCGCGGTACGCACGATTCGCCCCGACGAGATCTACAACCTGGGCGCGCAGAGCCACGTCCGCGTGAGCTTCGACGTCCCGGAGTACACGGCGTCGACGGTCGGCCTCGGGACGCTGCGCCTGCTGGAGGCATGCCGCGAGTCGGGCCTCGACAAGACGGTGCGCTTTTACCAGGCGTCGTCGAGCGAGATGTTCGGCGGCGCGAAGCCGCCGCAGAGCGAGGCCACGCCCTTCGAGCCGCGCAGTCCGTACGCCTGCGCCAAGGTCTTCGCCCACCAGCTCTGCCAGAACTACCGCGAGGCCTACGGGATGTTCATCGCCTGCGGGATCTTGTTCAACCACGAGTCGCCCCGTCGTGGGATTCCGTTCGTGACGCGCAAGATCACCCGCACCGCGGCGCGCATCAAACACGGGCTGGAGAAGAAGCTGTACCTCGGCAACCTGGACGCCAAGCGCGACTGGGGCTTCGCCGGCGACTACGTCGAGGCGATGTGGTTGATGCTCCAGCAGAACAAGCCGGACGACTACGTCGTCGCGACCGGCGAATCCCACAGCGTCCGTGAGTGTCTGGACGTCTCGTTCGGCGCGCTGGATCTCGACTGGAAGAAGTACGTCGAGATCGACCCGCGCTACTTCCGTCCCACGGAGGTCGACCACCTGCACGGCGATCCGAGCAAGGCCATTCGCGTGCTCGGCTGGAAGCCGAAGGTCAGCTTCAAGGGCTTGATCGAAATGATGGTCAAGGCCGACGAGGAAGACGTGCGGGCGTCGCTGACCGGGCGCGCGCCGAGCGCCTAGCGGCACGCGGGCGGGGCGCGGCGTGGGAGGAACTACGATCAGCGGCCGTCCGACGATCGCCTTGGTGCTGGGCGCGCAGGGCCTGGTCGGCGGCGCGCTCGCCTCTGGGTTGGCGCACGCCGGCTGGCGGGTCGCGGCAATAGCCGGGCGCGCCGAATGCGACATCACCGACCCGGCGGCCGTGCAGGGCCTGCTCGCCCGCATCCGTCCCACCGTGGTGTTCAACGCGGCGGCGTACACCGACGTCGATCGGGCGGAACGGGAGCCTGACCTCGCATACGCGGTGAACGCGACGGGCGCCGAGACGGTTGCGGCGGCGGCCGCCGCCGTCAGCGCCGCCGTCGTGCACTATTCGACCGACTTCGTCTTCGATGGCACGCGCCCGGCACCGTACGACGAGAGCGAGCCGCCGTCGCCGCAGGGCGCGTACGCGCGGGCGAAAGTGGCGGGCGACCGGCTGGTCGCGGCCGCCAACCCGCGGCACTACATCTTGCGCGTCGGCTGCGTGTACGGGCACGGCGGCCGCGGCTTTCCGTCGGGGATCGTGCGCCGCCTGCGCGCCGGCGAGACGATCCGCGCCGACTGCGAGCGCCTGGCGTCGCCGACCTGGGTGCGCGAGATCGCCGCCGTCTCGGCCGCGGTGGCCACCACGCCGCACCACGGCCTGTATCACTGCACCGCCCAGGGCGAGGCGACGTGGGCCGACTTCGCCCGCCTGGCGGCGAGCCTGGTCGGTGTCCCCGCCGAGCGCGTCCAGCCGGTCGCGACGAACGAGTTGCCCGGCGCGCCCCGTCCGCGGCGCGCGATCTTGAACAACCGGGCGCTGCGCGCGCTCGGGCTCGACACCCTGTCGCCCTGGCAGGACGCGCTGCGCGCCTTCGTCGCCGAAGAGACGCGACTCGCGGCGCCTGCGGCGCGGAGCGACTAGTGTCCTGAGTCGACTCAGGACACTAGGGTAGGGCGAGCCGCGCCGCGTATTGCCGCGCGTAGTACTCGCGATAGGTGCCGCTGCGCACGCCTTCCGTCCAGGCGCGGTTGCCGCGGTACCAGGCGACCGTCTCCGCCAGAGCTTCGTCGAAGACACGGCGCGGGCGCCAGCCCAGACGGTCGCGGATCTTGTCCGCGTTGACGGCGTAGCGGCGGTCGTGGCCGGGCCGGTCGGCCACGTGGCGAATCAGCGATTCGTTCCGGCCCGCCAGCCGCACGATCGCGCGGACCACGTCCAGATTCCGCCGCTGGTCGCCCGCGCCGACGTTGTAGATTTCGCCCGCGACGCCAGCGCGCAGGATCGCGTCGATCGCCGCGCAGTGGTCGTCGACGTGAATCCAGTCGCGCACCTGCAGGCCATCGCCGTAGACCGGGAGCGGCGCGCCGTCGAAGGCGTTCAGGATCATGAGCGGGATCAGCTTCTCCGGGAACTGGTAGGGGCCGTAGTTGTTCGAGCAGCGCGCGATCACGGTGTCCATGCCGTGCGTGTGATGGAACGCCGTCACGAACAGGTCCGCGGCCGCCTTGCTGGCCGCGTATGGATTGCGCGGCGCGATCGGGCTCGTCTCGTCGAAGGCGCCAGCAGCCAGCGGTCCGTAGACTTCGTCGGTCGATACCTGCACGAAGCGGCGGACGCCCGCCGCGCGCGCCGCTTCCAGCAGGCGCAGCGTGCCACCGACGTTCGTGTCCAGGAACGAATCGGCCGACATGATGCTGCGATCGACGTGGCTCTCGGCGGCGAAGTTGACGACCGCATCGATGGCGTGGCGCTGCATCAGCTCCCGCATCGCGGCGCCGTCGCGGATGTCGCCGCGGACGAACAGGTGCCCGGCATCGCCCTCGAGGTCGCGCAGGTCCTCGAGGTTGCCCGCGTAGGTCAGCGCGTCGACGTTGACCAGCGGCTCGTCTGGCCGAAGCCGTCGCGCCAGCCGGACATATGTCGAGCCGATGAAACCGGCGCCGCCGGTGACCAGCAGATTCATGCGTCCCGCCAAGGACATACCACCTGTCCCTTCAAGTAAAGGGAGTTCGCGGACGGGCAGGGCCGGGCTATGGAATCGCCGCGAGCGAAGCGCGGCCGCTATGGTATTGGCGGGAGGCTACCGTCGGCGTTGCGCACGGCGGCCTTGCCCTGGGCGCCGGTCGTGCTGATGCTGACCTGGGCCGAGGTCGTCAGCTGGCAGAACGCGGTGCCGTTCGCGTTCGCGCCGCACATCGTGAGCATCGGGACCTCGGGGTTGTTGTTGCGGACGAACCCACAGGCCCGGTTGTCGAACGCGAACGAGTTCCGGACGATGTGGACCGCGCCGCCTTCGCCGGCGCCGGCCGGCGCGCCGCCCAGCTTGAAGCCGTTGCCGTCGCCGGCGGAGTTCGTCCCGGCGACGAGCTTGCCATTCGAGAATGCCCAGCAGTTCTCGACCGTGACGACGTCGTCCGACGCGAAGAAGTCCCAGCCGTCGTCGGCGTTGTTCCAGGCGCGGCAGCCGCGGAACACGTTCCCGGGGCCGATGCGCAGCTTGGCCGCGAAGCCGTCGGCGTTCTCGCCGTTGGTCGGCTGGTCGAGGTTCTCGTAGGAGTCGCAGTTGAGGACCAGGTTGTTGGCGGCCTTCGCGTCGTTCGTCGCATCCGACGACGACGCCGTGATCTGCAGGCCGGTGTCGCCGCAGTTGTGGATGACGAGCTGATCGAACGTGTTGTTCGATCCGCTCACGGCGATGCAGTTGTCGCCGGCTCGCTGGATCTCGAAGCCGCGCACGATCCAGTAGTCGCCGGTGAAGTTGAGGCCACGGTTGTTGGAGCCGAACGCCTGGGCCGAGAAGTCGAGCACCGGCCTGGTGCCGCCCGCGACCGCCTGGATGCGGATCGGCGCCGCCGCCGTGCCGCTCTTGCTCAGGCTGTTCGTGGAGCTCAGCATGTTGGTTCCCGACAGCAGCCAGATCGTTCCGCCGGCGCTCACGCGCGCGTGCGCCGCGGTGATGGTCTTGAACGGGGCCGCCTGGGTCCCGGCGTTGCTGTCGGAGCCGTTCGGCCCGACCCAGAAGTCGCCCGTGGTCGTCCCGCCGCCGGTCCCGGCAGCGCCGGTCGTTCCCGCGGTACCCGTCGTTCCGGCCGACCCGGTGGTGCCCCCGCGGCCGCCCGCACCGGTCGCGCCGGCGGCTCCGCCGCCCGCGCCCGTGGTCCCACCGCGGCCCGCCGTTCCGCCGCCCGCGCCCGTGGTCCCACCGCGGCCCGCCGTTCCGGTCGTTCCGGCCGTCGCGCCGCCGCCCGTGCCGGTGGTTCCGCCGCGTCCCCCGGTGCCCGTCGTGCCCGCCGTGCCGCCTCCCGTGCCCGCGCTGCCGGCCGTCGATCCGGCTGTCCCGCCGCCCGTGCCGCCGGCGATGCCGTTGCCCGCCGAGCCCGTGGTGCCCGCGCTGCTCGTCGATCCGGCGGCACCCGTTGTCCCGGCACTTCCGGCCGCGCCCGCCGTGCCGTCGCCCGCCGCGCCGCTGTTTCCCGTGCTGGCGCCGCCGCCGCAGCCTGCGCCCGATGCCGCCAACAGGACCACCAGCCCGACACCACCCGACACGAACAGCCCACGCAGAGAACCAGGCCTGGTGGCGGAGGCGAGATGCATCAGCAAGCTCCTTTCGGTGGACGTGGCTCTAGCGGAACCGGGGCCGGGTAAATGTCCGATAAGAAATATTCCGTTAACTTCGCGACAGCAAACGGGAATTCGCTCTCGCGGTGGCGCGCGCCTGTTTCTGCACCGTCGGGGCCTTCCACGTTCCTGCTTCATGTCGGGAGCGATCGCCTCCGATCACGCAAATGCGTGTTGGCTCCAATCCCCCGCCATCGCGTCGCGGGCGCGAGAGTTTCCGCGTCTCGTGCGTGCGGTTCGCCGTGATCGATCAACTTCGCGTGTGCTACCCTGAGCACGTAGCCGTGGACTTCGACGAGTTTGAACAGCTGGTCTTGAAGGTGCTGTTTGAAACCGACGTCCCCGTGACCGCGGCGCACGTCGCCTACCTGGGACGGATCTCCGTCCGCACGGCGGAACGCCACCTCGCACGCATGGTCGAGCAAGGCACGCTCAACGTCCGGACGAACGCCGCCGGCATCGTCGAATACGTCTACCCCGGGCGCAAGCCGCTGACGGCACGCGTGGCGTCCAGCGACCTGGCCACTGTCGGGCCGCCGCCGATCAGCGTCAGCGATGGCGGCTTCTTCCTGGCGCTGCGGCCGCGTCCCAACCCGGTCACGTCGGTCATGCTGTCGATGCTGATTCCGGGGGCCGGCCACATCTATTCGGGGCGTCCCGGCGCCGGCATCGCCTGGATGGCGACGACGCTGATGGGCTACGCCTGTTGCTTCCTGCCCGGCCTCTTCCTGCACGGGCTCTGCCTGTTCAGCGCCGCGCAGACGCGCCGGGTGTAGAGGCGGCGCTGCCAGATCGATGACCCCTCGCCCCGCGCAGCGGGGAGAGGTGGGAGAGGGGTTCCTTTTAGGTCCCGCTGGTCGTCATGCGGTCGATCGGCGGCGCCTCGAGGCTGTCTTCCTTGCGCTTGCGCAGCTGGCGCAGCTCGTCGAGCGCGTGTTGCAGGCTCGGCGCGCGTCCCTCCGGTGTCGCCTCGATCGCGGTGAGCGCGCCTTCGAGCACCCGCACGTCGTCCTCCACGCGGCCGCGGATCGCCTGGTGCATGTCCTTGAACGACAGATAGAAGTTCTGGAGCTCGTCGCCCTTGCGCAGCTTCGCGGGCGCCGGGCCCAGCCGGTTGTCGCGAATGCGGCCGAAGAAGCTGGAGATCTTGTAGAGCGGCCCCGCCACCTTGTGGGTGAGCAAGATGCCGACGCCGCCGATCGACAGCACCAGGATGATGCCGAAGCCGATGATGCCCCACACCACCGTCCGATCGCTCTGCGCGAACTGCGTCTGCAGCTCCTGCGCGGTGGCGGGATCCACCAGCCCGGTCCACAGGATCACCTTCGAGGTGTCCTGGGTCGCCTGATAGATCCGGAACCCGAGGATGACCGTGAGGACGACGGCCACGATCACGATCGTCGCCGTGTAGCGCAGCTGGAGGCCGACGTCGATCAGGTAGTTCTTGACCTTGCGTTTGTAGACCGGTCTCGGCATCGCCGTTTCGCTGGAATTCATGAACGCCTCCGGATCCGCTTGCTGCGCAACATTCTACTAGCCCCCTTGTGCCTTCAGGAAATTCACCAGGTCTTCGCTGAGTCCGCGCGCCGACGCCTCGAGGCATTCCTTGCGCGCGTTCTCCCGGTCGCGCGGTCGCGAACCGGACTGCACGCTGGCCCCCGCGTTGGTCCACATGATGATGCTCTTCTGCGGCCAGCGCGCCACCATCACCTTGACGTCGCAGCTGGTCTCGGCGCCGCCGCCCCCCGAGCTGTCCTCGAGCCGCGTGATGTTGCCGTCGATGTAGAAGCCGGACATGCCGCTCTTGCCGAAGTTGTGCTGGTCGGCCGGGTTCAGCGTCAACGTCACGATCGGCAGCTTGCCCAGCTCGCGCGACAGCGCCTCGTGAATGATCTTCGACGCCTCCGGACCGGCCGACTTCACGCCGCCCCCGAACGCGCCGAAGTTGACGTAGATCTTCGCGCGCTTGCCCCCGGCCCCGCCCCCGGCGGCCAGCGCCGCTATCGCCTTCTCGGCCTGCCCGCGCACGAACGGATCGGTCTCGCGGCGCAGCAGACCGCGCAGCGGATCGACCGCCGCCCCGTCGCCCAGCTGCCCCAGCGCCGAGGCCGCGATGCCGCGCACGGTCTTGTTCTGATCGGCGAGCGCCTTGATCAGCGGCTGGACCGCGCGCGGATCGCCGAGCTTTCCGAGCACCAGCGCCGCCTGGACCCGCACCTTGTAGTTCGTATCTTCGGTCACCGCGCGGACCAGATCGTCGACCTTGACGTCCGACCCGGCGGCCAGGGCCGCGGTGCTCAGCAGCAGCGCGAACAGACAGGCACGAGCCCTCAAGGTTGCTCCGGCGGGTCCAGGCGCGCGTGGGGCCGGCTGCCGGAGCGCACCGGCCGCGCGCTGGTCCGCTTCCAGCCGAGCTCGAAGACGAACGCGCAGCCTCCCGACGGGACGTCCTCGACCCAGACGGTGCCCTGCGAGAGCTCGATGAGCGCGCGCGCCAGCGCCAGGCCGAGGCCGTACATGGCCGAACCGGCAGCGTGCCGGCCGTAAGGCGCGAAGATGTTGTTGCGCTCGTTCGGCTGCAGGGGCGCGCCGGGCGCGGCGATGCGGAAGCGCATGCCGGCGTCGGTCTCGCTGATCTCGATCGACAGCTCGCTGTGCACGCTCGACCGGCGTAACGCCGCCATCCCCAGATTCAGGATCGCGCACGCGACCAGCTCGCGATCGCCGTACAGCGGGCGTTCGCGGTCCGGGGGCGGCCCGCTCACCGACAGAGTTCGCTCGGCCATCGTGGTCAGCCGCCGCAATGTCTCGATCGGTTCGACGGCGGCCTCGCCGAGGCGAAAGCGATCCTCGCGCGGCACCAGTTGCCCGGTCTCGAAGCGGTCATAGTCGAGCACGGTGCGGACAGACGCCTTGACCTGCTCGAAGATGCCCCGTGTGTCATCGATGCTCGCGTCGAACTCTCCGCGCCGCGCGTCGCTGGCGTCGGGCGCGAAGCGCGCCAGGTACTCGACGTTGGCGGCGAGCGCGCCGATCTGACCCTTGAGGTCATGCAGGAAATGCGACAGCCACTGCCGACGGTCGACGATCTCGCTGCGCTGTGTCCGCTGCAGGCGATCGATGCGCCGATACAGCGCGCGCGTGCGCAGCAGCGCCCACACGCGCGCCCGCCTTTCTTCGACATCCGTCGACGGCGCGAACACCGCGTCCACGCCCGCCGCCAGGGCGCGCACCCTCTCCCGCCGCAGATCGTTCAACGTGTACAGGATCGTCGGGACGAAGTGCGTGCGGACGTTGGCCTTCAGTCGATGGACCAGGTCGACGCCGCCCGACGGCGGCACCCGATCGTCGATCAGGACGATGTCGGGCGGGTGGAGCAGCGCCTCCTCGAACGCGCCCTCGGCGTCAGCCACCGTGCGCACGTTGATGCCTTCGCCGCGTAGAAATCCGACCAGCGAACGCATGACCACGCGCCCCGGCGCGACGACGAGACCTTCGACCTCTCGCGGGGCGGGTAGCTCTTCGTGTGTGGTCCTCTCGTCGGAGAGCATCGATTGCCGGGCCCGTTTCGCATGATAACGGAGCCGTGAGTTTTCATCCATCGACTCCGCGCACAGACGCATCGCGCGCGCGTCTGCGCGCCACGATCGCGACGCAAACGAGCGCGCCCAGCAGGCCGCCGACCGCGTCTGCGACGACGTCGAATGCATCAGGTGACCGACGTGGCGTGAAGGTCTGGTGCACCTCGTCCGAAATTCCGTACAGCGTCGTGATCAGCCCCGCCGCGAGCACCTGGTGGACCGGGCCCCGCACGCGCGGCAACGTCCCGCGCGCGCCGTACCAGCACAGGGCGCCCAGCACGGCGTAGACGCCGCCGTGGATCAGCTTGTCGGCGTTCCACCAGCCGGGCATCCGGGGCAGCGCGTCTCCCGGAATCGCGGAGAGCCAGAAGATCAGCGCCGACCAGAGCAGCGCTGGTGCCCACGCCCGCAGCGATTTCCGCCACCCTGCCCCCGCCACATCGTTGGCCATCAGCCAGTTATCCTACATGTAAGTTTTTTGACTTCATTGCACGACACTGTAGGATGATGGCCATGGGGACGCCTTTTGATTCCGCAGCCGATGACACCAACACCGACGAAACCAGCGCCGCCGCCGCCGACCTGGTCGTCGACGACCAGCGGGCGCATCTCCGCTTCGACAAGATGTTCGTGGTGCGGCTGGAATCGCTGCTGTTCGGCGAGATCTACTGCGTCGCGCGCAACGTCTCGGCAGGCGGCATCTTCCTCGAGGTGGCCGACCCGCTGCCGCTCGGAGCCGCTGTGCGCGTCTGCTTTCCCGTCCCGGACGGATCCGGCGACGTCGTCGCGACCGGCGAGGTGAAGAACCACTACTTCATCAACTACACGCAGGCCGGCACCACCAAGGCCGTCGCGGGCATGGCGGTCCGGTTCACCTCGTTCGAGAACGAGAGCCATCACGTGCTGGCTGACTGCCTCAGCCGCATGCGCGTCCTCCACTAGTCGCTCCGCGCCGCAGGCGCGGTGTGCGGCTACCTCTGCGCTCGTCATTCCTCGGCCTGCGGCCGTACCGTGATCGTCTCCGCGAGATCCACGGTGGCGCCCGGGTCGATCGGGATCTCGACCTCGCGCGGCCCGCTGGTGATCTGGAGAATGCGCGAGCCGACGCGCACCGAGATCTCGTAGCGCCCGGGCAGCAGCGTGCCGACCACGAACTTGCCGTCGCGGTCGATCTCGCCGACGGCCTTGCGCGGCAGCGCCAGCGGCGAACGGCCGAGCAGCACGGCGCGCGCCTCGGGCTCGACCCCGGCGCGCGTGCTCGAGGCGACGCGCCCGCGCACGCGCGCGCCCTTGTGCGCAAGCTTCAGCTCGATCTCCGCGTCCAGCTCCTGGTCGCTGATCTCGATCTTCTCGGGTGGATACACCAGCATCTCGCCATGGCGGGCCCACAGGTAGTAGGTGCCCGCCTGGAAACGGTCCTGCGCGAAGCGGCCTTCGCTGTCGACCCGCCAGATGATCGGCGAGGCGGTCGCGCCCAGGCCCGCCGACAGCAAGGCGACCACGGTCGCGTTCGCCTGCCCGTCCCCGTCGGAGTCGACCACACGCCCTTCGATGACGCCGGTCCGCGCCAGCTTGAAGCCGACCCCCTTGGCGGGGGCCGTCACCGTCCATTTCAGCGTCTCCGGCAGCCAGCCGAACTTGGACGCGCGCAGGAAGTAGCGCCTGCTATCGAGCCCGCCCAGGGCGAACGTGCCGTCGTCGGCGCTCTGCGCCTCGCCCGAGGCGACAGGATCCTCGGCGTTGCGAACGGCGTGAACGGTGGCGCCCCGGATCGGCTCGCCCTTGTTGCTGACCACGCGCCCGCGGATCACATTTTCTGGCGCCAGCCGGAAGGTGCGCTGGGTGGTGCCCGGTTTCTCGACGCGCAGGTCCGCGATCTCCGTCGCGAGCGCCGCGCGGCTGACCCGCACAAAATACGTCCAGGGTCCCGTGCGCAGGCGCAGGTGAAAGGTGCCGTCTTTGCCCGACACCTCCTCGGCGACGGACGTGCCTTGCAACCAGACGCTGATCTTGGCGCCTTCGATGCGGCGCCCGGCCTCGTCGGTGACGCGCCCCTGCACGTGGGCCTCGGGCCGGTCGGCGGTGTCGCGACGGATGATCTCGCGGCGGAACTCCTGCTCGGACGGCAGCAGGCAGGTCGGCACCGTCCGCCAGGGGACGGCGCATTCGGGCGCCAGCCGCGAGCAGAATTCGACGCAATTCCCGTCGTCCTTCGGATCGCACAGCGAGGCGGGGACCGCGTCCGGTTCGACCAGCGGTGGCATCGGCCCCCTCCCCTCGCACCAGACGCATCCTTCCGGCCGCTCCACACAGCGCACGTCGCGCGTGTCGAGGTTGGCCGTCGAAGCGTTGGGCGCGGACGAGCGGTTGCGATCGCGCGGGCAGCCGATCACCGCCACCGCGAGCAGGATCAGGGTCAACGCGGGGCCCCCCTTCGCGGGTCCCCAATGAGGCATCCTTCTCGCCACGCCCAGAACCGTGTAGATCGGGGAAGCGTTTTACGCAAATGACGTCGCCCCTCTTCATCGTGCTCGAAGGTATCGACGGCTCGGGGACCACGACCCAGCTCGACCGCCTCGCCGGCCACCTGGCCGCGCGCGGCCGCCGCGTTCACGCGACGCGCGAGCCCAGCGCCGGACCGGTGGGCCGCCTGCTGCGCGAGATCCTGCTCGGCGGCCATCGTCTCCCCGACGGCAGCCCCGCGGACGGGCGCGCGATGGCGCTGCTGTTCGCCGCCGATCGGCGCGACCACCTGCGCCGCGAGATAGAGCCGGCGCTGGCGGCGGGCATCGACGTGGTCTGCGACCGATACCTGCTGTCATCGCTGGCGTATCAGGGAGAGGAAGCGGAACGCGGGTGGGTCGCCGAGCTGGCGCGCGAGGTGCGTCCCCCTGACCTGACCCTGCTGCTCGACCTGCCGGTGTCGGTCGCGGCGGCGCGCCGCCACGCCGCCGGCCGCAGCGAGGAACGCTACGACGCCGACGCGGTCCAGGAACGCGTCGCCGCCGCCTATCGCCAGCTCGTCGCCGGCGATCCGCAGGCCGTGACCATCGACGCGAGCGCCCCGATCGACGCGGTCACCGCCGCCATCACCGCAATTGTGGATCGCCGCCTCTAGGGGGCGTCGGGCTTCGGGCCTCGGACCTCCGGTGAGTTGAGAAAGGTCACCAGCGCCTGAGGTCCGAGGTCCGAGGCCCGAGGCCCTTAACCGAACGGCGTTGCCCCGAGGCGGCTCGGCTTACTTGTGGGTCTTCTTGCCCTTGGCCTTCGCGGCCTTGGCCTGCGCGTGCTTCTTCGCGGCGGGCGTCGGGCGGGCGGCCTTCGGGGTCGGCTCGTCGGCGTCCTTCGCGGCCGCCGCGGCTGGCGGCTTGACCGCAGCGACGGAGGGCGCGGGAGGAGCCGGCGGCGGCGTCCCTTCGGGCGGCGGCGCTTGCGTCGGGATCTCCGTCGGCGTCAGCGCGGCGGCGTTCTTCGCGACGTCTTTGGTCTTCAGCTTGTTCCAGCCCCAGATGCCGAGCAGGGCCACGATCGCCACCGCGATGGCGATGATCGTGATGCGCTTCTTGCCGCCGACCTCGGCCATGACCTCGGCGTCACTCATCCGCTCGCCGGGGATGGCGCCCCCCACCGTCGGCAAGGCCGTCGAGGTCGCGCCGGAGCGGAGCGAGAATTTCTTGCGGTCGTCGGTGGTGACCGACCCGTCGTCGACGTAGCGCTCGTCGAGCGGCCCGGCCTCGACCTCGGCGGCCACCGCCGCCGCCACCTCGCCCTCCGGGTCCGGCACGGCGATCCCTTTGGCGCGCGCCGCCTCGACGCGCTGGCGCGCCTCGGCGACCATCTGATCGACGTCGCCTTTCTTGAACCAGAGCGTCTCGCGGAAGTTCCCCCCCGCGGCAGGCTTGGGTGTCGGGGCCGGGCCGGCCCCGGGCGCCATCGCCGCCGGTGCCGGCGTCGCGCTGACGGGAGGCGGCGTGATCTGCCCCGACTGGTTCGGGCTGGAGCCCGGCATCGGCGTGCCTGCGCCGGGAAGCTTGGCGGCGGGCATCGAGACGACGGTCGCGGCGATGGCGGCCCCGTGCGTGCGACGCGGGCCGGCGGGCGGCGGTGTCTCGGCCCCCGGCGTGGGCGTCGCAGCGTACGCGGGTGCCGGCTCGGGGGCCGGAGCGGGGGCCGGCGCAGCCGCAGCCGCCGGGCTCGCCGCCGCGCCGCCGCGGGCCGCGATCGCCTGCTGCACCAGCTTCTGCACGTCGGGCGAGCCGCCCGAAAACAGCATCGTCTTCGCGAATCCGACGCCGGCGCCACCGGCGGCCGGCGCCGCGCCCAGCGCGACCATGCCGCTCACCTCGGTCAGGAACTGCCGCATCGTCAGCGGCCGCCGGTTCGGGCTCTTGTCCATCGCCTTCAGGACGATGCGGTCGATCTCGGGCGTCAGCGTGGTGTTGCCCTCGAGACGACGGCTGGGGGGAACCAGCTCGCCCTTCGTCACCTGGTCCAGGATGGCGCCGGTATCTGCCCCCGACACCGGCGGCCGGCCCGACAGCAGCAGCATCAGGATGCCGCCCAGGCTGTACGTGTTCGAGCGCTGGTCGACCAGCTTGCCCTCCGCCTGCTCCGGCGACAGGTACTCGGCCACGCCGAACACCGTCTCCGACACGGCGACCGGCGCCACGAAGTTGATCACCTTGACCTCGTCGCTGCCGGAGACGAGCACGTTCTTGGGCGACAGATCGTGGTGAACGACGCCGACCTTCTGGCCTTCCAGCAGCGCCTCGCCGATCTTCGCGACAATCGCCTTCGCGCGATCGAGCGGCAGCGGGCCCGCGCTGGCGACCAGCTGGTCCAGCGGCTGGCCGTCACAGAGCTCGCTGGCGATGAACAGGCGCCCGTCGGCGTCCTTGCCGAAGTCGAGCACGCGCGCGAGCCGGGGGCTCTGCGCGCGCTGCAGCTGCTTCAGCTCGCGCTGCGCCCGCTCCAGGGTGGCCGTCGTCGGCAGTGACGCCCGGGCGACCAGCTTGTACGCGACCGTCTGGCCCGTCTGGTTGTCGCGCGCGCGGAAGACCTCGCCGCTGCGCGAACCGCCCAGCTGGGCTTCCGGCTCGTAACGCGGCGGCGGCGCCGCTGGAGCTGCCTGAAGGGGCTCGAGACGCCGCGGGCCCTGACCCGTTGCGCACCCCTCCTGTGGGCAGAAGTTAGCGTCGTCGGGATACTGGCTCTGACAGTTCGGGCAGAATTTCATCCGGTTGGTCGCGTCGGCGGGGACCGGGTCGGCAGCACCGCGATCGTCGGGCGCCATGTTACCTCACAATTGTGAGGAAAGATCAATTCCCACGGGTTTCTGGACGCCGCGGGACCGGCGCGCGGCTACTTCGCCTTCGCGGCGGGGGCCTTGCCCTCGGGCGGGCCCATCGCGGCGAACAGCTCGGCCGCGCTCGGTGTCGACTTGCGGCTCTCCTTGGCCTTGCGCTTCTTGCCCATGTTCACGTGCTTGCGCGTTCGCCGCTTCCAGGTAATCCGGGTGTTCGAGGCCATCGCGCGGCCTTCTATCACAGCCGGGTGGCCGATACCACGCCTTCGATGGAAGTCAGGCTCCGGAGCACCGTCTTGAGCTGTTCCAGGTGCCCGACCGTGACCTGGAAGGTGTTCACGGCGCGCCCGTCTTCGGTCGTGCGGCACTTGGCCTGGGAGATGTTCACGCCCTGCTCCGTGAACGTCTTCGAGATGGCCGCCAGCAGCCCCGGCCGGTCGGTGCAGGTGACCTGGACCGCGACCGGGCGCAGCGTCTTCGATTCCTCGTCCCAGGAGACGTCCACGCGTCGGGCGGGGTCGAGGTCCAGCGCCTTGGGGCAGTCGCGGGTGTGAATGGCGACCCCGTGCCCTCGGCTGATGAACCCCACGATCTCGTCGCCGGCGACCGGCGTGCAGCACTTGGCGAACTTGACCAGGATGTCGGCTTCGCCCTGCACCCGGATGCCCGCGATCGATCGCTTCGCGGCCGGTCGCCGCGCCGCGGGCGGGGCTTCGGGCGCCGGCGCCGCGGGCGTCTCCATTCCCGCGCGCGACTGATCAATCAGCACCGCGTCAGCCGCGTGCGCGAGGTTCACCTTGCCGTAACCGACAGCCACCAGGAGATCGTCGGCGTTGCCGACGCGCAGGTGTTGCGCCGCTGTCTCCAGCCAGCCCTCGCGCTCGGCGGTCGCCAGCGAGAAGCTCTGCTTGCGCAGCTCGCGCCCGAGCAGATCGCGGCCCAGCTGGCGGCTGCGTTCGCGCTGCTCCATCCGGATGAAGTGCCGGATCTTCGTGCGCGCGCGGCTCGTCACCACGAACTTCAGCCAGTCCTTCGACGGCTTCTGGTTGTTGGACGTCAGGATCTCGACGGTGTCGCCGTTCCGGAGGGCGTAGCGCAGCGGCACGATGAGGCCGTTGACGCGCGCGCCGGAGCAGTGCTCGCCGACCGCCGAGTGAATCGAATAGGCGAGATCGATCGGCGTGGCGCCCTTGGGAAGCGCCTTCACGTCGCCCTTGGGCGTGAACACGAACACCTCGTCCTGGAAAAGGTCGATCTTGACGGTCTCGATGAACTCGGTCGGATCCTTGAGATCGCGCTGCCACTCCATCAGCTGGCGCAGCCAGGCGAAGGCCTTGCCGTCTTCGGCCGACTTCGACTGCTTCACGGCGCCGCCCTCTTTGTATTGCCAGTGCGCCGCGATGCCCTGCTCGGCGATCCGGTGCATCTCCTGGGTGCGGATCTGGATCTCCATCCGCTCCGCGCGCGGGCCGATCACCGTCGTGTGCAGCGACTGATAGAGGTTCGGTTTGGGCAGCGCGATGAAGTCCTTGAACCGGCCCGGCACGGGCGTCCAGTTGGAGTGCACGACGCCGAGCACGCCGTAGCAGTCGCGCACGGACTCGGTGATCACCCGGAATGCGATGACGTCGTAGATCTGCTCCACGTCGCGCCCCGACCGCTTCATCTTCTGCTGGATCGACCAGAGGTGCTTGGCGCGGCCCGACACCTGGGCGTTGATGTCCGCCTCGCCGAGCGCGGCGCGCAGGCGTTCGACGACCTCTGTGATGTAGGCGTCGCGCGAGCCCGCCGTCTCGGTCAGCCGGGCGATCAGCGCGGCGTGGTCCTCGGGCTCCAGGTACCGGAAGGCCAGGTCCTCGAGCTCCGCCTTCATCCACTGGATACCCAGCCGGTTGGCGAGCGGCGCGTAGATCTCGCGCGTCTCGCGCGCGATCCGCTCCTGCTTGTCGCGCGGCATGTACGTCAGCGTCCGCATGTTGTCGACGCGATCGGCGAGCTTGATCAGGATGACGCGGATATCGCGCGCCATCGCGAGCAGCATCTTGCGGAAGTTCTCCGCCTGGCGTTCCTCGCGGGTCGTCCAGGGGATCTGCCCGAGCTTCGTCACCCCCTCGACGAGGAACTGGATCTCGGTCCCGAACAGACGGCCGATGTCCTCGGCGGTGGCGCTGGTGTCCTCGACGCAGTCGTGCAGCAGGCCCGCGCAGACCGACGGCACGTCCAGGCGCAGCTCGGAGATGATGCGCGCCACCCCGACCGGGTGCACGACGTAGGGATCGCCGGAGCGCCGGCGCTGCCCCGCGTGGCGCTCGGCCGCGAAGGCGAAGCTGCGTTCGATGAGAGCCGTGTCCGCGGCGCCGTCGTACGCCTGAACGGAGGCGACGATCTCCTGTACGTCGCTCATTGCGACGAGGAGGGCGGCCCCCCGTCCCGCGACCTTGCTTCGGCCAGCAGCGCGTGTCCGTAGTGCTCGCGGCGGGCGCGCGTGCAGCGCGCCGTCACGTAGATGCTGGACAGTTCCTTCAGCGCCGTCTCCAGGTTGTCGTTCACCACCAGATAGTCGTACTCCGCGAAATGCTCGAGCTCGCGCTTCGCCGTCGCCAGCCGGCGGTCGATCGCCTCGGGCGCGTCGGTCGCGCGGCGCCGCAGCCGGCGCTCCAGCTCCGCCATGGAGGGCGGCAGGATGAACACCAGGACGCTCTCGTCCGGCCACTGCCGGCGAATCTGGGCGCCGCCCTGGTAATCGACGTCGAACAGGTAGTCCTTGCCGTCCTCCAGCGCGCGGTTGACCGTGTGAACGGCTGTGCCGTAGCGGCTGCCGTGGACGATCGCCCACTCGGCGAACTCGTTCCGGTCGACCATGCTCGAGAACTCGTCCTCGGTGACGAACTTGTAGTCGATGCCGTCTCTCTCGCCCGGGCGCGGCTGCCGTGTCGTGTACGACACGGAAAACTCCAGCCGCTCCTGCTCGGCCAGCCGGTGCGCGAGCGTCGTCTTTCCCGCCCCCGACGGGGACGAGATGACGACGAGGATGCCGCGATGGGTGCCCTTCCCGTCTACCATCGCGTGAATTCTACCATTGGGGTCAACTCACTCGACGTTCTGTGCCTGCTCGCGCATCCGCTCCAGCTCGGCTTTGGCGTCGATGACCAGGCTGGCCACGCCCGCGTCCTGCGCCTTCGACGCGATCGTGTTGAGCTCGCGCCCGATCTCCTGCATGAGGAAGTCGAGCTTGCGGCCGATCGCGCCCGGGGCCGCGACCAGCTCGCCCGCGTGCATCAGGTGCGTCTCCAGTCGGACCAGTTCCTCCGACACGTCCAGCCGATCCGCCATCAGGGCGGCCTCCTGCGCGATGCGGCCCGGCTCGAATCCCGGCTGACCCCGAAACGCATCGAGGCGCTCCGTCAGCCGCCGGGCGAACCGGGTCGCCAGCGGCAACGTCGCCTCGCGCAGGCGCGCGGCCAGCGCCACCAGCCGGTCCCGGTGCGCGGCGATGTCGGCCGCCAGCGCGCGGCCTTCCTGTTCCCGCGTGGCGATCAGCTCCGCGAGCGCCGCCTCCAGCGCCGGACGCAGCGCCTCCCACAGCGCCTCGCCTTCCAGCGCGCCGCCGGTGGCCGCGGTCATGAACGCGGCGATGGTGGCCAGCCCCACCGGCTCTTCGATCTCCAGCTCCTGCCGCAGGCGTTCCAGCGCGCCGTGCGTCGCCCGGACGCGCGCCTCGTCGACACCCGCGGCCCCCGCCGCGGATTCGTCGCGCACGTGCACGGTGACGGCACCGCGCTCGACCGCGGCGCGCACGGCGCGGCCGATCTCGGCGCCGCAGTACGCGTCGGACTCCGTGCCGCGGACCTTGAGATCCAGGCCGCGGTGGTTCACCGAGCGGATTTCGACCCGCAACCGGCGCTCGCCCGCTTCGACGGAAGCGCGGCCGAACCCAGTCATGGAAATCACGACTTGGTCTTATACCACTCGATCGTACGGCGCAGACCGTCGGGGAAGGACAACCCCGCGCGGAATCCCAACGCGGCGCGTGCGGCGCTGACGTCGCCCCAGGAGTGTTTGATGTCGCCGGCGCGCTCCGGTTCGTACACCGCCTCGAGCTTGCGGCCCAAGATGTCGCCGATCAGCGCGACGACGCGGTTGAGATCGATCGCCTCGCCGCAGCCGATGTTGAACACGCCGCCCGACGCCCGGCCTGCGTCCGCCACCGCGGCCGCGAAGTTCGCGTCGACGACGTTGTCGATGTGGCAGAAGTCGCGCGACTGCTGCCCGTCACCGAAGATGCGCGGCTGCTTGCCCGCGAGCGCCGCGGTGATGAACTTCGGGATCACGGCCGCGTACTCCGACTTCGGATCCTGCCGCGGGCCGAAGACATTGAAGTAGCGGAGGCAGACAGTCTCCAGGCCGAACGCGCGGGCGTACACCTGCATCGCGACCTCGCCCGCCAGCTTGGTGGCGCCGTACGGCGAGATCGGCGCCGGCCGCATCGTCTCCACCTTGGGCAGGCCGGGGTCGTCGCCGTAGGCGGCCGACGACGCGGCGTAGACGACCCGGCGCACGCCGGCGTGGCGCGCGGCCTCGAGCACCCGCATCGTCCCCGTCGCGTTGACGGCGTGGTTCTCCAGCGGCTCGGCCATCGACTGCGGCACCGAGGCGATCGCCGCCTCGTGGAACACCACCTCCACCCCGCCCGTCGCCCGCGCCAGCACGCGATCGTCGCGGATGTCGCCCTCCAGGAGCTCGATCCGCTGGGCGATGTCGGCGATGTTCTCGCGTTTGCCGGTCGAGAAGTTGTCGAGGATGCGGACGCCGTCGCCCCG
>Ga0207428_10000863_pt1 | contig 34154 bp, 29 predicted proteins | sample RhiMethybrSRZTD1_FD_187600 | JGI IMG/M metagenome (GOLD analysis project Ga0207428, IMG submission 187600) | Populus rhizosphere microbial communities from Tennessee, USA - Rhizosphere MetaG P. TD hybrid SRZTD1 (SPAdes) (version 3) | ecosystem: Host-associated > Plants > Roots > Rhizosphere >...
TGACGTAGCGCAATCCCTCCAAGCGAACCTGGTTGCCGCCAATCGTCAATTCCGGCGCCCGCATCGTATCGGCCTCGGTCAGCTGTGCGGATGCGCTGAAGTTCTCGACACGCCCGCCGCGATCGAGCTGCAGCCGGACGCCTGCCTGCCGCCCACCACCCGGCTGCCGCGGTCCCGCCATGAACGTGAGATAGAACCTCGCGTCGCGCGCGCGTCCGTTGAAGTAGAGCCACTCGGCCCACGAGCCCTCCCACATTGGCGCGTTCGGGATCTCGTGAAACCGGTCGATCTGACGCAGCACGTCCTCGGGGCGCGTCTGTGTCCACGCGATATCTTCCGGCCCGTCCTGCCATTCGGGACTCGAGGCCACCTCTGGATCGCCCATTGCCTTCTCGATGCTGGGAATACCACCGTGAGCATCCACGCGGAGGGCACCGTCATCGCGAATCAGGTACAACCCCGTTGAGTGCGACGGACCTGCCGCCCGGATTCGCGTGCGCAACGGATCGGACTGAAGCGCCCCGGACATCACCAGTCGAGCGGGCACCGACGGCTCGAGCTGGATGACGACGTCGCCACCGCCGACCAGCTCGGGAGACCTTGCCTGCGAGAGCACGATTTCGGCAACGCCCAGCAGAATCGCCATCACCGCGACACCCACTCCGAAACCCGCGGCGAGGACCGCCGAGCGGACCGGGTGTGCCGTCAACGATCGGAGTGCGAGCCTGCCAATCATGCGGATGTCAACTCGCTTTCAATCCGTCCGTCGCGCATGCTCAGGATTCTGGTGGACCGCTCGGCGAGCGCCGGATCGTGCGTCACGATGACCAGCGCCGTGCCGTCCGCGTTGACGCGGTCGAGGAGGGAAGCAATCTGTTCACCGGTTGCGCGATCCAGCTCACCGGTCGGTTCATCGGCCAGCAGCAGTCCCGGGTTGTTCGCCAGCGCGCGGGCGATGGCGACACGCTGCATTTCGCCACCCGAGAGCTCCGACGGCCGGTGAGCCGCGCGGGCAGCGAGCCCTACGTACTCCAGCAGCTCCTGCGTACGCTGCCGCCGCTCCGCCTTCGGAACGTTCGCCTCGGACTGTGGCAGCTCGACGTTTTCCGCAGCCGTGAGCATCGGCAGCAGAAAGAAACGTTGAAACACAAAGCCGATCTGACGGAGCCGCAGCAAGCTCCGCTGCCGATCCGACAGCTTTGTCACATCATCGCCGCGAAACAGCAGCGTGCCCGCGGTCGGCGGCTCGACACACCCGAGCATGTGCAGCAGTGTCGATTTTCCGCAGCCGGAAGGCCCGCGAATGGCGATGTGATCTCCAGGCCGAATCTCGAGGCTGACGTCGGCAACCGCTGTTACAGGACCAGCAGACATCGGAAAGACCCGACTGATGTTGCGCGCCTCGATCACGTGCCCGTTCGTGGTGCTCACCCGACCACCTCGTCACGCAGCGTTGCCGCGATTGGGAGCCTCGTGACGATGCGAATCGGATAGAGCGCCGCCACGATTGCCGTTGCCGAAAGCAGCAGGAGATGAATCTGGAGAGTGCTCGGCTCGAATACAAAGAAATGCACGTCCGCTGGAATTCCCGGGATCCGTTTCAGAATGCGATCGAGTCCGATGGCGAGCAGCGCCCCGGCCGGCAGCGACAGCAGGCCACCACCGCCGACGATCAGCACCGACTCGCAGAACACATCCGCAACGACGCGCCCTCGAGAAAAGCCAAGCGCGCGCAGGGCCGCGATTTCGCCGAGGCGCTGATTGACCGAGACCGTCAGCAGGACGGTGATCAGCAGCACCGCAAAAGACAGCGTCACCGCCGTCAAGACGGTGGAAATCTGGCGGAAGTACGTGAACCCGCCGCGCTCGAACCGGTTTACGGCTTCGGCGTTGCTCAGCACGTGGAGGTCCGGAAGGAGCCTGGCGACATCGGACACCGCGGCAGACGCTCCGGCGCCCTCCTGTGACGCGACCATGATGACGTCCGCCTCGTTCGACTCGTTTCCGCCGCACGCGGTCGCCAGCATCGGAAGCGACGTCGCGATCGTCGTTCCATTCGGGCTGTCGAACGGGAACTGCGCGATTCCCGAAACGATGAATGGCACCGGCGGCAGCGCCTGCGCCTGATCGGTGCAGGAGCCGCGCAGCATCACACGTGATCCCGGGGCGAGCTGCGTCCGTGCCGCGGTGTTTTCGTTGATCACAATCTCGGGACGCCCGGACGTGAAGTCGCGACCGCGAAGAATCGTCCACGGATGCACCGCCCCGGTCCCTGCGACCCCCTGGAATGTCGTGTAGACACCACGTGGTCCGCCGGCGAGTACCACCGCGTTCGCAAAGCGCAGTGCGATGGCGGAGCGGACGGACGGCAGGTGTGCGATCGCCTGACTGCGCTCGATCGCGTTTGGAATAAGCGGTCCTTGGCCCGGCAGCGCGTCAGTCGCCGTGACGCGGAGATCGAACCCTGTCCTCTCGAGAAGGCCGCGCATCGAAATCACGAGTCCCTGCGACAGCAAGAGCATGTCGAAGAGCAACGCGCCCACGGCCGCGACCCCGAGTACGCCAAGGGAGGCGCGCGCCGGCTGGCGAACCAGGCTCCGCCACGCAAACCCCATCGCGTTCATCGGCGGGCGAGCCGCAGGCCATTGCGACGCAGCAGTGCCCACGACGCGACCACGGTCGCCGACACACCGAGCGGAATGGCGATCGCGACACACACAGCCGCGACCTGCGGTGTAACGCGGACAAACACCAGCGCCGTGTCGTAGCGCCATTGGAAAAACTGGTTGATGATCCCTTCCGATACCAGCGAGAGCGCCAGCCCGAACATCGAACCCACGACGGCAATCAACACGCCCTCGAGGAACAGCTGCAGCAGGATTCGGCGGATCGGCAACCCGATCAGCCGGAGCACGCCGACGGCGGCCCGCCGTTCGTCCACGAGCATGATCGTGAGCGCCAGCAGGAACACCGTGGATGCGACGACGGTGACGATGGCGATGGCGAGGTGAAAGCGCCGCAACACGATGAAGGGGCCGGTCGATTCGGCGGCTCCGCTGGCGGGCTGGGCGTCGATGCCCGGCATCCGCGCCCGGACGTCGCGTGAAAAGGCCTCCGCGTCATTCGGATCGACCAGCGCAACGTTGATCGTCTCCACGTATTCGCTGCCGCTCGGCACTGATGGTTCGCGTGTCAGGCCGAGCAGATCGGGAAGGTGCAGCTGGACCTCTCGAATGACAGCGCCCAATCTGGCCGGATCGGGTGTCGGCTCATAGACGCCGGCGACGCGGAACTGCCGAACGTTGCTGCCGTCCTCAGACGCGCTGAGGCGGATGACGTCGCCGACCGAGAGGTGTTCGCCTTCGGAAAGTTGACGCGAGATCAGGACCGACGGCAATGTGTCGGCGGCGTGGAGCGTCGCTGACGCAATGAGTGCGGCGCCGATCAGGGCAAGAAGGCAACGAACCCACACCTTACCCACGGCTCATCTTTTCGATGCGGGTCCACTCGCTGTCGGTGACCGGCATCACCGAGAGGCGCGACATCCGTACGAGCGGAAAATCCGCAAACGCGCGGTCCGCCTTGATTTCCGCCAGCGTGACGGGACGCGTGAGCTTTTTCTCGGGCGCGACGTCAACGACGAACGACTTGCCGGCGGCATCACCCGGATCCGGATACGCATCACCGATTGCGCGCGCGACGCCGACGACAGCTTTCTCCTTGCCGGTGTGATAGTAGAAAATCCGATCGCCTTTCCGGATCGATCGCAGGTGCTTCTGCGCGAGAGGGTTTCTGACGCCGGCCCAAACGGTCTGTCGATCCTTTTCCAGCTGGTCGTATGCGTAGTGTTCAGGTTCTTCTTTGACGAGCCACTGCGCCATCGAACAACTATACAGAAGGGGGAAGGGGGATGGGGGAAGGGTTGCCCACGCTGCGGGATCGCATCCGTCCCGGCGTTGAGGTGTTGTTTGTCGGCATCAATCCGGGAATCCGGTCAGCGTTGACCGGACATCACTTCGCTGGGTTCTCGAACAGGTTCTGGAAGCTGCTCTACGAGTCCGGTCTTGTTCCCGAGCGCATCACGTTCGTGGATGACGATCGCCTGCCGGACTGGGGTTTCGGAATCACGAACATCGTTCCGCGTGCGACCCCAGGCATCGATACGCTCTCGCCGGATGAATACGTGCGCGGCCGGACCCGGCTCCACGCAAAGATTCGGAAGTTCCGTCCTCGCGTCATCGCGCTCGTCGGCGTCACGGTGTTCAGGGCGATGTTTCCGGAACACCGGGGCCGCGTCGTTGCCGGATTGCAGACACAGACATTCGAGGGGGCGCCGGTTTTCGTGCTGCCGAACACAAGTGGCCGCAACGCCAACTTTTCGTACGCCGAGATGCTCGCGGCCTTCAGATCGCTAAGAAGATTTGCTCACCAACCTCCGCGTCGGCGCGACTGACACGCTGGAGGTGAACGTTGGGATTTGGGATGTGGGACTTGGGATTTGCTTAATGAATACGCGGAGCAATCTGGGTCGCCGCTTCACCACCCAGGAAAGGCGGCGTGCGGCCCGCGGTCGCGCTGGCGAGCGCGATGATCGCGGTCGCCTGGACGGCATCGACGGGTCTCGAGAAGTAGAACCCCTGTGCGTGCGGACAGCGAAGCTTGCGCAGGCGTTCGACCTGCTCGGCTGTTTCGATGCCTTCGACGATGACGCCCTTTCCGAGGTTCTGCGCGAGCGAAACCACCGCGGCGAGCACGTTTGACCCGCTCGGGTCGAGCGGATCCTTTGCGAGGAACGACCGATCGATCTTGACGGTGTCCACCGGGAATCGGTGCAGATGGCCAAGCGACGAATAGCCCGTTCCGAAATCGTCAAGGAGTAGCTGCACCGGCAGCATCTTCAGCTCTTTGATGACCTTCATCGCCGTTGCCGCATCCTCGGCAAGCGCGCTCTCGGTAATCTCCAGCGCAAGCGTTCCGTGGGCGAGTGAATGCTTGCGCATCATCTGGCCGACGGCGTCCACGATGCCCGGCTGCATCAACTGACGCGGAGAAATGTTCACGCTCATCGTCAGCGGCCGGTCGAATTGGTACTGCCGCTGCCAGAGCGCCGCCTGGCGGCACGCTTCGCCGAGCACCCAGATGCCAAGTGGGACGATGACTCCCGTTTCTTCGGCCAGTGGAATGAATTCCGAGGGAGGAATCAGCTCGCCACCGGAGCGCTGCCAGCGGAGGAGCGCCTCGAAACCGGACAGGGCGCCGTTCTTCAGCGCAATCACCGGCTGGTAGACCAGCCTCAGCTCGTTGTTGTCGATCGCACGCCGGAGCTCGGTTTCCAGATTCAGCCGCACCACCGCGTGGTCGCGCATCCGCTGCTCGAACACGACGTGTCGAGCCTTCCCGAGCGCCTTGGCGCGATACATCGCGGTGTCGGCGTCACGCAGCAGCTCCTCGGCATGCTCATAGTGCGGACCGCCCATGGCGACGCCGATGCTCGTGGTCACGAAGATCTCGCGCCCGTTGTCCACGTGCATCGGTTCGCGGAACAGCGACTGGACGCGTTCGGCAACGAACTCCGCGTCGGCGGATCCGTTGACGCCGTCCAGCAGGATCGTGAACTCGTCACCGCCGAGACGAGCGAGTACGTCACCCGTGCGCAGACATGTGGCGAGCTTATACGCCACCGCGGTGAGCAACTGGTCGCCAACAAGATGACCGAGGCTATCGTTGACCAGCTTGAAGCGATCGACGTCGACAAACAGCACCGAGTAGCGGTAGTCGCCCATGCGCCGCGAGCGCGCGAGGACGCGTTCCAGCTCGTGCATGAACGCGGAGCGGTTTGGAAGGTTCGTGAGCGAATCGTGACGAGCGGCATGCTCCAGGCGTGCCTGCGCTTCGTGCCGGTCGGTGACATCGGTCTGCGAACCCGCCAGGCGCGTCGCGGTTCCATCCGAGTCGCGGACGGCGATGCCGCGGCACAGCATCCAGCGGTATGCACCGGCAGCCGTCTGAATACGATGCTCGTGTTCGAGATGCGGCGTTTCAATCGCCAGATGCGCACTCAGGGCCGCGCGCAGGCCCTCGACGTCATCCGGGTGGACCCGGTTCAACCAGTCGAGCAGAGTGGTGCCGACTTCGTCCTCTCCGAGGCCCAGCATCGCCTTCCATCGCGGCGAGAAGTACACGCGGTTGCGGACGACGTCCCAGTCCCACAGACCGTCATTCGAGCCGGCGGCGGCAAGCGCGTAGCGCTCCTCGCTCTGTTTCAGGAGTCCGAGCGTTTCGCGCAACTTGCTTTCCGATTGCTGCGCGAATTTCAGTGCCTGCTGCGCCTGAACATGCAGCTCGGTCACTTCTTTCGTGTGGCGCTGTTCAGCCTCGATACGGCCAAGATAGACCTTATAGCTGCGGAATGTCAGGTAGACGGGCGGAATCAGGATCGGAAGCAGCCACTGGTTGGCGCCATCGACGATGGTGGCGGAAACCGCAGCGACTGCCGCCCCGACGAAATAGTTCGGGGCGGTCCACAGGAAGTTATCGTTCCACACCCGCAGCAGCGGCTGCGTGGACGTCAGTGCGACCGCGATGGAAACCGACGTCGTGTTGGCCAGGTAGTATGCGGTCGCTGACGCAAACAGCGGCGTCGCGACGCCTGGCCAACTCAGGTCTCCCGCGTCGCCTCCGCTCCATCCGAACACCAGGCCGGCGAACTCAATCGTGAGGACGATCGCCGCGATGTTGAACAGCGTCCGGTAGAACGGATTCTCTTTTCGGACGTTCAGCGTGGATTGCGCGATCGCACTCGAGGCCGCGACAAACACCGCCTGCTCCGGTCCGAGCAGGAGCAGCGCCGTGAAATCGACGACGTACGACACAGACATCGTCGATGCGCTGCGCGTGAGCGGCAACCGTATTTTCTGCGTCGATGCGAGGCAGGAAAGAACGATCAGCGAGAGGAAGAGCGTCGGCTGCGTGACCTGGACGTGCAGGGCGCTGTAGACGAGGACGAACGCGCCTGCGGCGATGACACCGCCGACATAGAGGCCTCCCAGCAGGGGCAGTGCCTCTGGCGCGGATACGGGCTGCGGCGGCGCCGCTGTCGTTGCGTCCTCGCTAACCTGCATGGCGATCGTCGTTCGGAACGGCTGACGGGCTGCCGTTCAGCCGTTCCGTCTTCGGCCTACTGCACGACCGGGGTCCAGGCCGCCTTGGCCTGGAACCAGTCCTGCGAAATGATCGACCACATGATCTGATCGAGGTACTTGCCGTCCTTCAGCAGCGATCCGCGCAGCACGCCCTCCTGCACGGCGCCGAGCTTGCGGAGCGCGCCGTTGCCGCGGCCGTTCTGCACGACCGCGCGGGCTTCCAGTCTGTTGACCGCAGTATGTTGGAAGGCGAAGTCGAGCGTCATCCTCGCGCTCGCGAGGAAAAGGCCCGTACCCCAGAATGGAGAGCCTACCGCAAATCCCCATTCCGCGACCGAGAATCTCGGAGCGATTGCACGGACCTGCACAAGGCCCACCGCATGGTCGCAGCCTTCAGGCACCATGCCGAAGGTGAACTGGTTGCCCGCCTGACGTTCCCGATGCGCCCACGCGATGAACTTTTCGAACCCCTGCGGCGTGGTCGGCGGCGGCGAAATGAACTTGGCGACCTCTTCCGACGACAGCATCGACAGCAACGAGAGCGAATCGCTCTTCACCAGCTCGCGCAGCATGATTCTGCGGCCCTTGAGCACCGGGAGTCCGGTGGTCCAGTCCGCGTCGGCTCCGATAACGGGTTGAGCCACCCGGGCGGAATCAAAACGAATCGGCTCGAGATTGGTCACGGCCTTTACCTTTTCGGCTCTATCGAGAGGTTCGCAGATCAATGCAGCAGAGGAATGCACGCGGCTCATAGGGCACCATCCGCCTCGTCCGCTGCCGCGTTCCCGCGTTTTCCGGCGCCCTTTCCATCGTCTTTTCCATCGCCGTCGTCGGTGCTCTCGCTCCAGACGATGTTTTCGCCCCAGACGATGTTCTCGCCCCAGACGATGTTCTCGCCCCAGACGATGTTCTCGCCCCAGACGATGTTCTCGCTCCAGACGATGTTCTCGCCCCAGACGATGTTCTCGCCCCAGACGATGTTCTCGCCCCAGACGATGTTCTCGCCCCAGACGATGTTCTCGCCCCAGACGATGTTTTCGCCCCAGACGATGTTTTCGCCCCAGACGATGTTCTCGCCCCAGACGATGTTCGAGCCGCTGATCGCGAGCCCCGGTGTGAGATCGCCGACCTTCGCACTTCCAGCAACCAACGCCCTCGACCACGAGTCGATTTCGACGCCGAATGTGCTGGCCAGCGTAAGCGGTGCAACGCCCCACGGACTCGTTCTCGTGTCGAGCGCGCGCGTCAGGGCAATCGCGCCGTCGGCGTTGATCTCGCCAGCTCCCTGGGACATCGTGTCGGCGTTCGCCAGAGGCGTCGCCGAGTACTGAAGAATCGCTTTGACCGCGTACGGATTCAGCGGCGCCATGTGTGTTCCGTCTGGCTGAAGCGCCGCGCGATTGGCTTCGATGACGAGCGCCACGACGCCACTCACGACGCCGGCGGCCATGCTCGATCCGCTCAAACGGATGTACTTGCCTCCGACTAACGGTGGCGTCACCTGCCAGCTGGGGTAATCGATGTACAACGATGCCTTGTTGTCGATGTCCGCCACGATTCGATGCCCCGGTGCAACCACGTCGGGCTTCGCGTAGCCGTCAATCCACGATGGACCGCGGGAGCTATAGGGCGCGACGAAGTCGTCTGACCGGTTCAGCGTTGCCGAGGTGTTGGCCGCACCAACCGTGATAGCGGACGGGGCATTGCCGGGAGACGTGATGCCGCCATACCCGACCTGTCCCGTGGTTGCGTTGGTGCCGTGGTTGCCAGCGGAAACGACAACGACGATTCCACTGCGGACGGCGGCTTCCACCGCACGGACGAGCGGGTCGGTCGCCGCCGATTCGTAAATCGGATGTCCGAGGGACAGGTTGATGACATCGATGCCAAGGGCCGCCTTGTTCGCTGTGGCGAACTGCAGCGCGGCGATCACCGTGCTCGTTGCGCCGGCGCCGTTCTTGTCGAGCACCTTGAGGCCGATCAAACGGGCTTTTGGCGCGATGCCCTGATAGAGGTAGAAGTTCTGCTGGCCGCTGCTCGCGATTGTCGCCGCGATGTGCGTTCCATGACCGTAATCGTCGTACGACTGGACCGCCTTGCCGCCTTGTGTGAAGTCGTAAAACGCAGCGACCTGCTTGGCGATGTCGGGGATGCCTCCGTTAATCCCAGAGTCGATGATGGCGATACCGACGCCGTTCCCGGTTACACCCTTCGACACGCTGCCGAGATCGGCACGTACGAGGTCGAGGGTCATCAGCGCGTCGGGCCCCGGCGCTGTCAGGGCGTGCCCGTGCACTTGGACATCGAGCGACACATGGGCGACTGCGGGATCGGCGACCAGAGCGGCAAGTTCCGCCCTATTCACCCTCGCGCCGACGGCTCGGATATTCCTGAACTCGCCGGAGATCTTGCGTCCCAGCGCGGCAAGCCGCCCTCGGACTGCCGATTCGCCGCCAGGAACGATTTGGATGATCACCGCCAGGCGATCTTTGGCATTGCCGGCCGCTTGCTCGAGGGCGTTATCGAGCTTGTGATTTCCGTTAGAGGGCGACGTCTGTGCGGCCACAATCGACGGCATCAACACCGTCGCCGCGATGACCGCGACAGACCATTTACGTAGCCAGAGGAGACTCATGACGGCGAGCGGTTGAGCAACATCGGATCCAGGAGCTCTGCTGTGCGCGTTGGCCACGTAAGTTGTTTGAATTCAGCTGCTTGTCTGATCGCGAGAGGCGCTGTGCTCGATCCGCACATGCCCCGTGTCGGAACACGCACAGACGCTCTCGTTGTTGGGCTTATCGGCGCAAGTTGGCCGTAAAACATTCCCCCCGCGTCGCTTAAATGCGGACGTGCCGGAATGAAACACCGGTGATTGAAGACGGCACACAAATCGGCGTCAGTTCACGACTTCAGCCGACAGCGCACGACACGACGCGCTCTTGTTGGCGTGTGGAGGGAGGCTTCATGTCCGTGGCTGGTGGATGAGGGACCTCGCAGGGAACGTGTAGCAGGTACACGTATGTGTGTACGGAGTGCCCCGGACAGAGTCATAATCGCGCGCACACCATGCGCACGCACGTGCTCTCGCGAAGAGATCTGCTCAAGACCGGCGCGCTGGTCGTCGGCTTCAACCTCTTCGAGCCGCTGACGCGCGTTCTGGCCCAAGGCCTCCAGGGCGGGACGCCGCTCTCCAACGCCGGCGGCCTTCCCGCAGACCAACTCGACTCGTGGCTCGCGATTACACCGGATGGCACCGTGAGCGTGTTTACGAGCAAAGTCGATCTCGGGACCGGCACTGGGACTGCGCTCGGGCAGATCGTGGCCGAGGAGCTCGACGTGCCGATTGCCCGAATCAGGATGGAAATCGGCGACACGACGAAGAGCGTCGATCAGGGGCGGACGTCCGCGAGCCGGACGCTCGAGCGCGCGGGGCCGCAGCTGCGTCAGGCTGCGGCGGCAGCACGTCAGGAGCTGCTGAAACGTGCATCTATCCAGCTCGGTGCGCCGGCGGGTCAGCTTACCGTGGCCGAGGGAGTGGTGAGCGTCGCCGGCAATCCGCCGAGGAGCGTTTCCTATGCCGCGTTGGTCGGAGGCGCACGGTTCAATACGAAGATCGACGCGTCCGGCGAGCAATGGGATTTGAAGCTGGCGTCCGACGTCAAGCCGAAGGACCCGAAGGACTACAAAGTCGTCGGGACGTCGGTTGCGCGCTTCGACCTGCCGCCAAAAGTCACCGCCACATTTCTGTATGCGCACGAGGTGCGCGTGCCCGGCATGTTGCATGGCCGCGTGGTGCGGCCGCCGGTCGTCAACTCGCGGCCACTCTCGGTCGACGAGCGGTCGATCGCAAATATTCCGGGCGTTGTTCGGATCGTGCAGAAAGGAAACTTTCTCGGTGTGGTGGCCGAGACTGAATGGGCTGCGATTCGAGCGGCGCGCGCGCTCAAGGTCGCCTGGTCTGCACCGCCCGCGCAGCTGCCAGCCGGTCCCGATCGCATTTACGACTATCTCCAGAACACCAAGCCGGTGGCCGAACGCGTCGCAACCAACACCGGCAACGCGGGCGCTGCGTTTGCGCAGGCGTCGAAAACGTTCGACGCGACGTACCGATGGCCGTTCCAGATGCACGGCATGATCGGCCCCTCGTGTGCCGTTGCCGACGTGCAGGGGAACAAGGCGACCATCTGGTCCGGAGCGCAGGCGCCGTTCATTACGCGCAATGGCATCGCCCGTCTGCTCGGGATCGCCGAACACGACGTGCACTTCATTTACTGCGAAGGTTCCGGTTGTTACGGTCGCCTCGAGCCTGACGATGCTCCGGAAGATGCCGCGCTGATGTCGCAGGCGATTGGCCGGCCGGTTCGCGTGCAGTGGATGCGCGAGGACGAGCATGGCTGGGAGCCCAAAGGCCCGCCGCAGCTGATCAGGATCCGTTCAGGTGTCGATGCCCAGGGAAACGTGACGACGTGGGACTACGTCGAGCACACCGTGCCGTGGACGGATGCGCGCCTGACGCCGATGCTGGCGTCGCGGCAGACAGGTATCAAGCCTGACGAAAATGGGATCGCGCTCGGGGGCGGCGACGCCTCGCCGTATGTCTTCCCGAACCGAAAAGTCACCGCTGCCACGATGCCGTGGATCATGAGTCCGAATCCGCTGCGGACAGCCAACCTCCGCGCGCCCTACTCACAGGCGCGGTGCCTGGCGGCCGAGTCGCAGATGGACGATATGGCGGCAGCCGCAGGCATCGACCCTGTGGAATTCCGACTGCGCCACCTCACCGGCGCGAACAACGAGCGCGTGGCGGCGGTGCTGCGTGCCGTTGCGAAACACGCTGCCTGGCAACCGCGATCTTCCCGCGGCAGCGGCGCTGACCTTCCACGGTCCGCGACCGCACAGCGTCCGTCCGCCGCCGCACGTTCGACGTCCGCGATTGCCAAAGGACGCGGCGTCGCCATTTCCGGGTTAGCGGGCACCGTCGTTGCGCAGATCGCGGACGTTGAAGTGAATCGTTCCACCGGCAAGGTGACGGTGAAAAAGGTCACCGTCGCGCACGACTGCGGCATTATCGTCAACCCTGACGGCGTGCGGAATCAGATCGAGGGCAACGTCATTCAGGGATGCAGCCGGGCGCTGATGGAGGAAGTCAACTTCGATGCCGCCGGCGTCAAGAATCTGAACTGGAACACTTACCCAATCATCAGGTTCAGCGACGTGCCGGAGGTGGATATCGTCCTTGTCAACCACCCCGAGCTGCCTCCGATGGGCGCCGGCGAAGCATCAACGACCGCCGTCGCGGCCGCGATCGCCAACGCGATCTTCGATGCCATCGGTGTCCGGCTGCGGCAGGTTCCGTTCACCACTGAACGAGTTCGCGCCGAGTTGAACACGGCGACGAAGAAGGCTTAGCTTTTCCACTTCTCGCCTTGAGGTGTAGACTGCGCCGCACAGGGAGGACCCCCAACATGCAGCGGCGCGAGTTTCTCGCCGGTCTGGCCGCGATCGGCGCATCGGCGCTCGTCCCAGACATCCTCGACGGCGCGCAAACGCGTCCGGCGGCGCCTGCATTCCGGATTGACGTCCACAACCATGGCAACTCGCCGGGCTTCATCGCGGCCATCAAGGCGCATAACACCGGTCAGACCGCGCTCATGAACTGGACGCCGGCGAAAGCGCTCGAGGACATGGATCGCGACGGTGTGGCGACGGTGATCATGTCGACGAGCGAACCGGGCGTGCATTTCGGCGACGCCGCCGCCGCGCGCGCGCTCGCACGCGAATGCAACGAGTACTTCGCGCGTCTTGTGTCCGATCGTCCGACGCGTTTTGGCATGTTTGCGACGCTGCCGCTGCCTGATGTCGATGGCGCGCTCCGCGAAATCGAATACGCCTTTGACACGCTCAAGGCCGACGGCGTTTGCTTCATGAGCAGCTACGAAGGGAAGTACCTGGGCGATCCGGCATTCGCCCGCGTGATGGATGAATTGAACCGGCGGAAGGCGGTCTGCTACACCCACCCGTTCCGCGGCGGCATGATCAACATGCTCCCCGAAGGGCGTGCGCTCGGCGTCACGCTCTCCACGGAGACGACGCTCACCATCCAGAGCATCTTGTACACGAACACGGCAACGCGCTGCCCCGACATCCGTTTCATCTGGTCGCATGGCGGCGGAACGGCGCCCTACATCACGAGCCGCCTTGGCGCGGCGGTCGGGCCGGACGGAAAACCGAACGCGAATCTGGCCGCGCTGCAGAAGTTTTATTACGACACCGCGCAGGCGTTTAATCCGTACACGCTCGCGACGTTCACCCGGGTCGTGCCGATGTCCCACATCCTGTTCGGCACCGACTATCCCTTTGCCCAGGCAGCAACCGTGGCGAAGGGGCTCGCCGACTTCGGCTTCAAGCCGGCGGACCTGCGCGCAATCGAGCGTGACAACGCGCTCGAATTGTTACCCCGATTGAAGAGGAATTAATTCATCGACGGAGGGGTTATGTTGCGACCGGTTTCCCTCGGGACCCTTGTTATCGCATTGATCTCCTTGGCCGCGCCCGCAGCGGCACAGACGACCAACGGCGTCATTTCAGGCATCGTCAACGACGCGCAGGGGGGCGTGCTCCCCGGCGTCACCGTCACAGGGCGCAACATCGAGACCGGGATCACGCGCGCGGTGGTGACCGAGTCGGATGGGCGGTACCGACTTGCGGCGTTGCCGCCAGGACGCTATGAAATCCGAGCGGAGTTGCAGGGTTTCGGAACGGCGACCGTTCCGGAAATGACGCTGCTGACGGGCACGGAGCTGGCGCGGAACATCACGATGCAGGTGCAGGGACTCAACGAGTCGGTGACCGTCACTGGAGAAGCACCGATCGTCGAGGTGACCAAGAGTGAGGTGTCCGGCGTTATCACTCAGGATCAGATGCAGAACCTGCCGCTGGCCACACGCCAGCCGATGGACCTCGCGCTGCTGATGCCGGGCACCAGCCAGGATGCGGTGCGCGCACGGAAAGCGAACTCCAATATCGGCGCCGGCGCGTTCACCAATGGCTCCGCCCTGCTTGTGGACGGCGTGTGGAACAAGGAAGGCAACACAGGCGAACCGCGTCAGGATTTCCCGCAGTCAGCCATTCAGGAATTCAAGGTGTATCTCAGCCAGTCCCCTGCCGAATACGGGTGGACCGCCGGCGGCGCCGTGTCGATGGCCACCAAGAGCGGCACGAACGGTTTTCACGGCGAGGCGTTTGAGTTCTATCGCGACAAAGCGCTGAACACGATCGATCCATTCGCCAAAGCAGCGGGACAGGCGAAGCCCGCCTTCAGCCGGCATCAGTTCGGCGGCGCCATCGGCGGTCCGATCATCAAGGACAAGCTTCACTTCTTCCAGGCGGCCGAGCGTCTCAAGAACAACCTGTACGACAACGTCGTTGTCAGGCTGCCGCAGTTCTATGGAAGCCTGAACGGTGTGTTTGCGAGCCCTGAATACAACAACATGTCGTTCACGCGCGGCGACTGGCAGATCAACCAGAAGCAGAACCTGTTTGTCCGCTACGCGTGGCAGGTATCCGACTTCACATGCGAAGGCTGCGCCGCGTCTTCGTCGACGCCGTGGTTTTCGCCTGGCGGCGGCATCAAGCAGCCGCGCTATTCATGGGCCGGTGCTCACACATGGGTGCTCTCGCCTCGTATCCTGAACGAAGTGCGCGGCCAGTGGACCACGTATCTTTTCCGCGCGCACATCCCCGGCGTCGAGCCGCAGGACAAGCTGTACGACGAATCCCCTGCCCGCATCGCCGGAACGACGCAGATTTATACGTTCCCGAGCCTCGCGTCGTGGGGCGCCAACATCAATCAGTACGGTGACCTGCTGTCGCGTCAGTTGCGCGATGACTTGTCGATTACCACGGGCCAGCACACCTGGAAAGTGGGCGCCGGATTCCAGAGTCTGCCAATCCGCCAGTCCATCCGTAAGGCACAGGGGACGTGGGTGTTCAACCAGGATCAACCATTCAACCCGTCGAATCTGGCGTCGTTCGTGCCCATTCCGGGTTCCGTGACGCAGTTCACGTCGGCGCTGCTGAACGTTGCGCTCTATGCGCCGAACGTGCTGTATGACACCTACGTCGAGGATGAATGGAAACCAGCGGCAGGTGTGACGCTGAACCTCGGTCTGCGCTACGAGTATCAGGGGAAGGTGTTCAACCAGGGGCGTGACCTGAACGACAAGGACATCTTCCCAACGACGGGAACGCCGACGAGCCTCGCGCCGCTGGTCGACTTCTCGGACCGCGGCGACAAGAACAACCTGGGCCCGCGCGCCGGCCTCGCGTGGGATCTGCAGAACGACGGCAAGACCGTCGTCCGCGCGGGGTACGGGCTGTACTACAACCCCATGAACACCCAGTCGGAGCTGTCTGAGATCCAGAACTTCCGACAGCTGAATGCCGTCATCGCCAATCCCACCTATCCCGATCCGTACGGCGGCCGCGATCCGATCTCATTTGTGTCGACCGGCGTGCAGAACATCGCCGTCGAGGCGAACGATCTGGAGAACCTGCAGTCCGCCGCGTACACGGGCGGCGTGTCGCGACAACTCGGTTCCGCGCTGGCCATCCACGTCGACGGTGTCTACAACAAGATGACGAAGGTGCCGATGGCGATTGACATCAATCCACGCAGCGGTGGCACCACAGGGGCCCGTCCATTGGCGCAATTTGGCCGCGTGCTGCAGACGCAGTCGATCGGGTGGGCAGACTACAAGGCGCTGCTGGTGCGGCTCGAGAAGCGCTTCGATCGGAATTACATGTACACGGTGTCGTACACGCTGGCGTCCACCAGTGGCAACGTCAGCAGCTCGAGCTTCCTGTCGACGGTCACGGATTCCGCGCACATCGACTTCGACGAGGGGCCGAATAACAGCGATCGCCGTCATGCGCTCGTGGCGAGTGGCTCGGTGCTGCTGCCCTTCGAAATCAACTTCGGTGCGGTCTTCACCGCGCGCTCGACGATGCCCTTCAGCGCGATCGCGGGGCAGGATCTCAACGGGGACGCGAACATCACCGACTACGTTCCCAGCACCACGCGCAATCAGTTCAACCGCGGCAGTGAGTCCGCCGCACTTGCGGCCGTGAACGCCTATCGCGCCACTCGGAACCTGGCGGCCATTCCCGAGTCGCAGATCAACACCAACGAGTTCTACGGTGTCGACCTGCGCGCGAGCAAGTCGATCCGACTGACGGCCAGCCAGAGAGTCGAACTGGTGGCGCAGGTCTTCAACCTGCTGAACCGGACGAACCTGACCGCAGCGTGGACGACCAACGCGTTGTCGCCAGCGTTCGGCTCGATCACATCAGCAGCCAACAAGCGGCAGGCGGAGTTGGCGGTTCGGTTCGTCTTCTGACACCTGATACCTTTACATTCATGCGAACAATCGGAACTGCTTTTCTTGCCAGCTTGCTCGCGCTTGGCACGGCGCTTCACGCGCAGCGTGCGTTGCTCGCGCCCACGGGAACGCTTCGTTCGTCCTTCATCGCCACCAATCCGGTCCAGGGCCGTGTTGACGCGAGGACCGGTGAAACCACCGGTCCCGCCGCTGACTTGACGCGCGAGCTCGCGCGCCGTATCGGCGTGCCGGCGGTCGTGATGCCGCTGCCGGACGCCGATGCGGTGCTGGAAAGCGTCAAATCAGGGAAGGTCGATATCGGCTTCCTGGCCGTCGAAGCGGAGCGCGCACGACAGGTGGATTTCTCCGATGCGTACTCGAGCTCAGGCGCGGCCTACGCCGTTCGCGCAGACTCGCCGTTTCAGAAATCGAGCGACGTCGACCGCGCCGGCGTCACGATTGGGGCGATCACCGGCCAGGCTCCAGAAGTGTACGTCCGCGAACATGTGAAGAACGCGAAGGTGCAGTCGCTTCCCTCCGTGCCGCCGAACGCGGAGATGGGCAGAATGCTTCTGGATAAGCGTGTCGATGCGTTTGCCGCGAATCGCACGCGGATGGAGGAACTCGCCCGCGACGTGCCGGGCCTGCGTGTGCTGCCCGATGACTACATGGTGACGCTGCAGGCGATCGTCGTGGTCAAAGGTCGCGCGCCGCAGCTTGCCGAGATCAACCGGTTCCTCGCCGACGCGCGGAAATCCGGGTTGGTCCAGTCGTCACTCGATCGCGCCAAAGTTGCCGGTGTGAAGGTCGCCCCCGAGCCGAAATAGGCTTTGGGATTGTGATCAGCCCTTTACATACGCCAGCTTCGCGGCGACCTTCCCGTCGCGCACGCTGAAGACGTCGACGCCGCGCAGGTGCCACGGCTGGCCGTTCTGCATCTTGCGGTACACCCAGCGGACCACGGCGCGATCGCCGGCGACGATCACCTCTTCCGCATCGAAGTGCGCGTCCGGGTTCCGCGCGAACCAGGCGCGCCAGAACTCGACGACTGCGGCTTTGCCGTCGATGCGGCGGCCATCGGGCGGCGGCGACGTATTCTCGAACACAGTGTCCTCGGTGAGCAGCGCCGCCAGCGCATCCGCATCGTGGCGGTTGAACGCGCTGTTGAAGCGGTCGACCGTCGCTCGTGTGGAGGAGTCGGGCATGGACGAAGCGTTTACTTCAATTCACCCGCATTCCGGCTCGCGGCATCCTCGATCAGCTTGCGACCCTTCACGAACCACTGCGTCAGGCCGACGATACCGAGCCCGAGGATGCCGTAACCGACGATCTTGCTCTTGTTTGCGGCCGGTGCTGGTGGAGGCGCCGGCGGCCGCTTGTGTGCGCGACGTTCGTGTGTCGGCACCCATCGCATGACATATTCGAAGGCCTCGGACGCGCAGACAGGACACTGCAGCGAGTCGTGGATTTCTTCACAGTCAATACAGAGTCGAGCGACGCGTAGTTGCATGGGACCCGGTGCTTACGAGGATACCTTAGCTTCGTTTAGCTCTTCGGCGATCGGTGCGCGAGGTCCGACGTCGATCCGTCACGCCGGCACGCCGCTCCTGCGAGACGGGCCAGGCGCGCTGGCATGCGCCGCATACCCATTTCAGGGAAATGGTCTGCCCGCTGGTGGTGGGCTGAAGAGTAACTGTTCGTAGCGCGTTACAGAACTCGCATCGCTCGGGAATACGGAGGCGATAGGGAACCGTGGACACAATGACGCGTATCGGCGCCAACAGCACACGCATTCACGGCTGCTTCACAGCCTCGCGCGTGTGTGCAGGATTTGTCGCGCTCGCAAAACCCCTTGGCTAACGACGGCCGTCAGCAGCCGTGTGGCGCACGTACGCACTGCTGACCGCACGTGTGTCGGCCGGCGCGTCGTTGGCTGGGTGTCGATATCGTCGCACGTCGAGATTGCAGTTCTGCTGGCGGAGAAAGGCGTGAAAGCGTTTGTAATCGGCCGCGGGCAGGTTGAAGAGGGCGAGGAGATTCCGGTAGCTTCCGGCGGTCCTCGATAGCCCGTCGTGAATCAGCTCGGTGACATCGCGTCGCGTCAGCTCGCGATGCTTGAACGGCTGATACACGACTGTCCAGAAATTCTTTCCTGCCTCGAACTGCTCCCAGAGCGGCGGTGTGCGGCTTGATTCAACAGCCCCGTGGGCGAGCTCGGCGCGGCTCGGTGTCGTCGTCGAGAATCGCAGATCATCTCCGGTGACGGGCCGCTGGAACTCCTCCAGCACGAGCCGTTCCGCGACGTTCCTCAGCTCGCGAACGTTGCCGGGCCATGAGTACGCGACCAGGGCGTCGACGGCGGACGCATCGATCTGCGGTATCGGCATCCCATGCGTGGCACTGGCGCGCTGCAGATAGTGGTGCAGCAGATCGGGAACGTCCTCGGCATGGTCCCGCAGCGGCGGGACCATGATGGCGATGACGTTGACGCGGTAGAACAGGTCCTGCCGGAAAGCGCCCGTCTCGATGAGCGCCTGGAGATCGCGATTGGTCGCGGTGATCAGCCGGACGTCGCACCCGCGGATCACTCCGATCGCTCCGACGGGTTGCATCTCGCCCGTGTCGGCAAAGCGCAGGAGCATCGCCTGCATGCGCAGGCTCGTTTCGCCGAGTTCGTCGAGGAACAGCGTGCCGCCGTGAGCCTGGCGGATCAGGCCGGGGCTGTCACGATGCGCGTCGGTAAAGCTTCCCCGGACGTGGCCGAACAACTCTGATTCGAGCAACGTCTCGGCGATGCCGCTGCAATTCACGGCCGCAAACGTACGTTTCGATCGGGCGCTCTGGTGGTGAATGCATCGTGCGACCACTTCCTTGCCGGCGCCGGTCTCGCCCGTGATGAGGACCTTTGCCGTGCAGCGCGCCGCCCGCTCGATGTCCTGGCGCAGCGAGAGCATCGTCCGGCTCCCGCCGAGGAGAGGGACTGACGCGTCAGGCGCAGAAGGGCTCACTTCCATACAGCTTTACCGACTGGTTCTCGGTGCGCGCCGCGTCGAATGCAGGAGCGAGAGCATAGATCATCTTGCACCGGCAGTTGCACGGATTCTTGACGGCAACTTCACATGGTTGGTGGTTCGTGGAACACCTAACTACCAACCACTCAGCACCAACCACGAACCAACGTTGCCGCGCTGTTACAGGCTGAAATTGATCCCGAAACCGACGTACGAGATGTCTTCCTGAAAGAACTGGCCGTAGGGCGACGGCCCCTTGTACAGCTCGAGGAGGAGCGTGACGAGACGAACGGGGTGTCCCCCGGGAGACGGGCGCGTCAGTTCGACCCCGGCGCGTCCGCTCAGCGCCTGAGCCCAGTTGTGCTGCTCAGTCGTTTTCAGGTCGACGCCGGCGACCAGTTGCACCAGGCCCGCGCGGCCGCTGCGAAGTTCGGCTCCTGTGTGCAGCAGGTTCGCCTTCACCGTATCCGGATCCCGCCGGAACAGGCGTTCGCCGCCGCCGTACAGGCGCAACGGCCCTATTTCCTGCGACGCCAGCAACTCCAGCGATTCAAACGACAGGTTCTCCCGCTGGATCTCGGAACTCCGCAGCAGAAACTCGTCGCCGAGATGCGAGCTCTGATGGTAGACGCGCGCGAGGATGCTGAAGCCGCTGCGCCGGAACGTCAGCGGCACTCCGATGATGTAGTCGGCGTTGATCAGATCGTTGGACGGCGCATCGAGATCGAACTGGGCGAAGATGGCGCCGACGACATCGAGCTGAAGACCTTCACCCGCGCGTGGTCCGCCCCACCGCACCAGGCCGAAGTAGTCGCCGAGCCCGACCGATGCAACCGTGGCCCCTTTACCAGACGGCCGTTCAACCGACGGGAAGGTGCCGCGAAGCAAGCTGGCGAACGAACGCGGCTGTTTTGGGTCCGCGATGAGCGGGCAGAAGATCTCGTCCTGCGGAAAGCCCACCACGCCGAGCGCTTGTTCTTCGTGTACTCCTGTGCCGCATCGTGGCGCGTCAATCGTCTGCGCCGGCGCAGGTCCGGCAAGGCAGAGCAGCACTCCCGACGCCGATGCGAGCTGACACCATCGTCGCTTCATTCGATCTCCGATGTACCGATGGTCCGCGGGGAGGCGCGGAGGTTGCTGCTACCGCAGACGGAATGCGTACCCGACGCCGACTTTCACCCTAGGGCTGTCCGCCAAACCCGCTTTCACTTCCGCGAACAGACCAGCGTTGTGCTGTACGCCGATCAGCAGGTTGAAGCCGCCTTCCGAGTTTGTGTTGCTCTCAAATCGAATCAAGTTCAACGCCGGGCCGGCGCCCGCATAGACAAACCAATTGCCGCGCTGAGGGAAGTGATAGGCGAACTCGAGGTTGAACGCGACGAGCGTGACGTTGTCGCCGACGCCGATTTCGACATTGGGTCGGAAATGGAGTCTGTCAACGAGCGGAGCCGTTTCGAAATGGCCGCCGAAGTAAAACTGATCAGGATCTGCTGAGACGCCGGCCCTGACGCCGGCCTCCTGCGCGGCCGCGGGAACAGCAGACACGATTCCGGTGAAGAGCGCGATTGCGATCAGTCGATGTCGAAGCATGAGCACCCCAGCGCGTTGGAGGGAAGCACAGTCATTGTAGAAGCAAAATCAGTTTTTCCGACGCACAAATGCCGTCACGGGAGGGCTGCGCCGAAATCGAGACATCAGCGGACGAGGCGTTCATCGAAGCGTTGCTTCGACGAACGCGCACGATGTCACGTCGGGAGGGCGTCTTTCTACTCGCGCGGGCTGGTGGTCATGCCACCAGAAGGTCTAGCGGGAACGCTGGTTTCGCAGCCGCCGCGCAACGATGCCCAGGCCGGTTCCGAACAACAGGAGCGATGCCGGTTCCGGGACCGCGGCCAACTGGGGTGTGCTGTCCTCGACGCCGGTACTTTCGTAAAAGCCGATGAATCCGCTCGAACCGCCGTCGAGATTCTTCACGTGAGCTCCGAAGACGAACCCAAGAGCATTGGCCTCATACAAGTCGGAATCGGATGTGAAGCCGCCGCTGCGGGTTACCGTGAATTGAAGCGGCAATTTCGCATCAGGCGCCGTGTGCGGGCCGTTGATGACGAACTCGAAATCGCCGAAACCACCTCCGAGGTCGTTGACGCCGGGACCTGCATACGAGAAACCCGCAGTGAGATTCGAGATCGCAACCGTATTGTCTGGGTCGATCACATTGAAGCCAAATGCGCGACTTCCGCCGCTGTCGCCGAAGAGGCCGAACTCATCACCGCCGGGCACGTTCGTGACTTCGACCTGGATGGCGCCGCCAACCAGCGTCGTCGTGATCGCTATCTGCGCCATCTGGATCGTGCTTGCCTGCGCCGAGGGCACTCCTGTCAACAACAGAACGACCATCAGCGCTCTTGCCGCTTTCGTCATGCATCGGACAAGAGCAACGGGTGCTCCGGTATGAAATGACGTGACGCTGCACGGCGATGCGCGGCGACGGTATCCACGCGGCAGACTTTTCTCCTACTGCGCGATTCCAGGCCAGAGAACGAGAAATGACAATGCCGTCATCGAGACACGACTGAAGGCGGGTAGCCGCTATTGATCGTGCCAGGCGCATTTCAGATGCGTGAATGTCCCAGACCCTTCGCTGACGCGTTCGCTTGCGAGAAATACGTCGCCTTCGTTGGAGATGGCCACTCCCTCGCCACGCGGCTCGGCGAGGAATCTCAAGTCGGTACGCCAGAACGTGTGCATGCGGTGCGCAAGGAGATCCGCGCTGCGGTAGACGAGCAAAGCGTCATTACTGCGGATAGCCACCCACTGCCCGTCGGGCGACGCCTCCGCGTCGGTCACACGATATCGTCTCGGGATCGTGCCGGACGGGAACCCGGCGGTTGGTATCTCGCCCATTCGTTCGAGCGTCTGGATCGTTCCGGCCGTCAGGGTCCGCGGAAATGCGAACAGCACCGCCGGATGTCCTTTCGTGATCAGGAAGAGCTGTTCGTTCAGCACGAACAGCGCATCCGATTCGTGGTCTTCACCATCGGGGTACGCGGCATCGAACACGTCCGCCGGCGCCGTTTCGCCATCGCCCCGCAGCGGCTCGCGAACACGGTAAACGACTACGTCGTTTCGCTGTGTTCCACCGCCGTTGCCCGTGTCTGCGATATACAGGCACGACCGGTTGCCACACGGCGAGACGCTGACATCCTCCCAATCGTTGACGTTGGCACCCGTGACGCGAACCCGGCCCAGCAGTTCACCCGAGGGGCTCAGGGCAATCACCGTCGGGGCGCCGGAATCATTGAGCGACCACAGCACGTTCGGGTCGCGACGGCTGAGTGCAAGCCCGCTTGCTTCAGGCAAGATCGGCAACGCGCTCTTCGACGCGAGCTCGCAGGCAAGGGGCATCACGGACTCTTCCGCGGCGGCAGCATCAGCCGTGTTCGCTGCGCGGCGACCGACGGCGAACCACACCACCATCGCACCGACGGCGAGCAAAGTTGCCACATAGACGATCTGGCGCCAGCGGTCGCCGCCCGTGCCGATCTCTGGCATGCGTGTTCTGCTTGCAACAAGAGCACCGGACGGGGTGTGTTACACGCTCTGGGAACGCGCGTTAAAATACAGTCCAGGCACCGATTCATTGGAACGGTGACCCGTTGGGCCGTCACTTCCTGATTGGAGGACCTGATCCATGCGACAGGTACCTGTAACGAACGTCCGCGACTTCGCTCGCTTCAAACAAGACCGCCGCAAAATCTCCATCGTCACCGCGTACGACTCCTGGTCTGCTCATCTCGTCGAACGCTCCAACGTCGATGCGATTCTGATCGGCGATTCGGCCGCGATGGTGATGCATGGCCACCGGACAACCGTCCCCGCCACCGTCGCGATGATGGCGCTGCACACCGCAGCCGTGGCGCGCGCTGCCGGGAGCAAATTCCTCATCGCCGACATGCCGTTTCTGTCGTATCGCAACGGTGTGTCGTCTGCGGTGCGCGCCGTCGGTACGCTGCTGCGAAGCGGCGCGCACGCCGTCAAGCTGGAAGGCGTTGATGGACACGAGGATGTCATCCGGCACATCGTCGGATCCGGCGTTCCTGTGATGGGACATGTCGGCCTTACCCCACAATCGGTCAACGAGTTCGGCGGTTTCCGAGTGCAGGGTCGCGATGTCGAGGACGCGGAGAAGATCGCGCGGCAGGCCCAGACCCTCGAACAACTGGGCTGTTTTTCGCTGGTGCTCGAATGTATTCCGGCGCAGCTCGCGGCACGCATCACGAGGGAACTCGCGATTCCGACGATCGGCATTGGCGCCGGCCCATGTACAGACGGACAGGTTCTGGTCCTGCAGGATCTGTGGGGCGTTGCCGGCGATCATTCGCCCCGGTTCGTCCGCCGCTACATCGACGGCGAGGCGATGCTAACCGACGCACTCGATCGCTACGATGCCGATGTCAAAGGCGGCCAGTTCCCGAGCGCCTCCGAGAGCTACTCGTGACCACCGTCTTCGACCGCATCTGGGTGTGGCAGGAGCGACGCGCGTGCGACGTGCGGCGCGGCATTTCGCTCGGCTACGTGCCTACGATGGGCGCACTCCACGAGGGGCACCTGTCGCTCGTGGAACGAAGTCGCACGGAAAACGACCGCACGCTGGTGAGCATCTTCGTCAATCCAACGCAATTCGACGACCCGGCGGATCTCGACGCTTATCCACGGACGCTCGAACGAGATCTCGCGCTGCTCGATGTCGCCGGCGTCGATTTCGTGCTCCTCCCGCGCGCGGAGGAGATGTACTGCGATGGCTTCCGTTATCGGGTGTCCGAGACGGAGCTATCGACCACGCTCGAAGGGGTCCATCGGCCTGGCCACTTTGACGGCGTGCTGACGGTCGTTCTGAAGCTGCTGCACATCGCCGCCGCCGAACGGGCGTACTTCGGCGAGAAGGACTGGCAGCAACTGAGCCTGGTACGCGGGATGGCCGACGCATTCTTCCTGCCGACGACGATCGTCGCGTGCCCGACCGTTCGCGAATCGTCCGGATTGGCACTCAGCTCGCGCAACGCGCGTCTCACGGCACCCGATCGGGCGCGCGCCGCGACGTTGCATCGCGTCCTGGCGTCGGCGGCGACGACCAACGACGCGATCGATCAGCTGACCGATGCAGGATTTGCCGTCGATTACGTTGCCGATCGCGATGGACGACGGCTGGCGGCGGTCAGGCTTGCCGGCGTGCGACTGATCGACAGCGTGCCGCTTTCGGGTGGCGCGTGATTCTCGCGCTCGACGTCGGCAACAGCCAGCTGTTCGGCGGCGTTTTCGCGGATGGTCAGCTGCGGTTTCAGTTCCGCAGAAGCTCGCATCCCAACTCGGCCTCGGACGAGCTGGGCGTCTTTCTTCGAAGCGTGCTGCGCGAGAACAGTCTCGATCCTGCCCTCGTCGACCGGATCGCCATCTGCTCGGTCGTGCCGGAAATGCTCTATTCGCTGCGCAGCTGCTGCCGCAAGTACTTCGCGGTCGATCCGTTCATTCTGCAGGCCGGTGCGCGTACGGGCCTGAAGATTCTGTACCGCAACCCCGCGGAAGTGGGGCCCGATCGAATCGCAAGTGCCATCGGCGCCGTCAGCCTGTACCCGAACGACAACCTGATCGTCATCGATTTCGGGACGGCGACGACCATCAACGTCATCAGCGGCAACCGGGAGTACCTCGGCGGCACGATCCTTCCGGGGCTGCGAATCGCGATGGAGGCGCTCGAGAAGAACACCGCACGGCTTCCGACCGTTGAAATCGTCCCGCCTCACGACATCATCGGCAGGTCGACGATCGAAAGCATCCAGTCCGGACTCTACTTCGGCACCCGTGCGATGGTGATCGGGCTGACGCGAGAGCTGCGCAAAGCAGCCTTTGGCGCCGAGTCCACCGTCGTCATTGGGACGGGAGGATTCGCGAGGTTATTCGAGCGCGAAAAGATGTTTGACGTGCTGGTCCCCGACCTGGTCCTGCTGGGTTTGCAGCGCGCGCTCGAGATGAACGCGGACGGCAGCCGCCGGTGGACGCGTCAGGATGTCGAGTCCGCGTAATGGCGTCTCCTACTTGCGACGCGGATCGGAATCGGCCGGGCGCTGAAGTGTTCCAGCGCGGGCGAACGCGACCGCCTCGACGAGCGCCTTCGCGGCATTTCGCACCTCCTGCTGCACGGCCCTGTCCTCGTCAAGTGCTTCGTGACTTGTCGCGTACGGCCCGTAGTAGCCGATGTAGCGATCGATGCCTCCCTGCGGTATCGCAGGTATCAGCTCCATGTCAGTGAGCCAGTCCGTGAGCGATCGCCGCAGCGTCTCGGCGCCGACAGTATCGCCATGGACGAACACGGCGAAGACACGTCCAGCAAGATGTCGTGGGTAGTGCCACCCTTTGAGCTCCAGCGCCTTCGCCTCGTCTACCTTCTTTCCGTGAGTGGTCGTCTGATCGGGATTGCCGCCGTCCGCACATACGAGGCGGTCGATCATGAGTTTCAACACACTCGGTGCCTGATACCAGTACACGGGGGTGATGATCATCACACCATGGGCAGCCGCCCATCGCGGATACAGCTCGTTCATCCAGTCAGACACCTGACCCATCGCGTGATTCGGATAGCAGGAGCACGGCCAGTGGCACAGTGGCATCGCGGTGGAGACGCACGCCTTGCACGGCAAAATCTGTCGCCCGTATTCGGCGGTGAGAAGGCTCAGGTCGAGGAAGTCGCACCGAACTCCGGCGCGCTCGATTTCTTCGCGGGCCCGTGACGCCAGGCGAAACGTCTTCGACATCTCGCCGGGGCAGGTCTGATCGTGACGGGCTGCGCCGCATACGAGCAAGATCCGGCCCGCACTGCTGGGATCTTTCCGCTCCCGCTCCGCCTGCTGAATGCGTTCGCGTGTTTCGAGCCACTCGAGCGGCAGCTCGAATTCCGGATCAGCGAAGCCAGGTCCCGCTTTTCGCTTACGTGGGCTCTTGTGGTACTCGTCGTACGCTTTCCACGCGACGTCGACGATCTCCACGAGTTGCGCATGGACCTGCTCGAACTCGGGATCGGAGAAGCGCTGACGGAATCGACGCTCGAACTCGTCGCGTGTCAGCTTGACGTTTCCCTGACCGGTCCGTACGTCGACCACCGCTTCGACCTCCACGCCTCAGGGTGTCGCGAGTGGCGAACCTCCCGAAGCAGCAACGACGAAAGCATGCCGTGTTACCAGATAACGATCAATCTCATCGACGTCAAAGGCGCGGCCACCGGTCAGCACATGGTCAGCGATGACGACTGGTGGTGACAGTCGCTATCTCACGGCCATACAAAATTGCCCATCAGCAGGAGGGCAAAAGAGATCCTCTGAGGCGCGGGTCGTGCATAGCGTTCGCGCCGGAACGAGGAGACCCGCCATGTTTCGACTGCTGCTCGTAGCGCTCGCGATCATGTCAACGGCAGCGTGTGCGCCACACGTCGTGCGGTTAATAAACGCTCCGCCGCCGGCTCTTCAAATGAAGCTTGCCGTGTTGCCGCGAGTGTGGGTTGCAGGCTTTGCGACCGACAGGAAACCGGAATTCGATCTGAACACCGAAACGGTTCGTTTGCTTCGATCGGAGCTGCGAACGTGGTCCTCGGCATCGGTCCTCGAAGTCGAGCCACTTGCGGTTGACTCGGAGGAGCGGCTCACCGATGTCGCTTACTGGCGCAGACTCGGTGACGAGCACGGAGGTCCGCTGATCATCACCGGCTCCCTGAAGCTGCGCGTGGCGCCGGCCCGAGTGGTGCACCGAGGCGTTCGAACGATGTACGCGTATGCAACGGGGCGTGTGCTCGACTCAACCGTGGTGGTGATCGATGGACGAACCGGCGAACGGCTTTCATCACAGGCGCTGGCGAGCCGCATGCGGTATGGAGTCGGACGGTTTTCCTCGGCCCTGGCGCTCTACGTCGCGATGATGCAGGGTGCGATGGGAGATTGGCTGGAGACGATCACGGCCGCATCGAACCCCGCCCGCAACTGAATCGCGGTTACGGGAACCGATATACGACGTACGAATCGCTTTCGAAAATCGATTCCAGTGGAATCGGCTGTGGGTGAACCGAATCGTTTCTGACGAGAAGGTGCGTCCAGTGATACTGGCGCGCCGCCCTCACAATGGCGTCGCTCCAGTCCGCACGCCGAGTCTATTTTGTCCTCGCGGCACGCGGACGGCCGATCCAGAAACGCGGGCCCGGCCCGGCTCGACCGACCATGTCGCTGGGATTGGCGAGCTGACATTGTTGCAATGTGAGGCATCCGCATCCGATGCATTGCGTCAGCCCTGCCTTGAGACGCTGCAACTCCGCAATCCGTTCGTCCACGCGTTGCGTCCAGGTCGTCGACAGTTTTCCCCAGTCAGCGCGCTCCGGCACGCGGTTGTGGGGAAGTCTCGACAGTTCGACCGCAATTTCATCGAGTGACAGACCAATCTTCTGCGCGAAGACGATGAAGGCGATCCGTCGCAGGACCGCGCGCGGGTATCGACGATGGCCGGAGCCAGTGCGCTCCGATGCGATCAGCCCACGGGATTCGTAGAACCGGAGGGCGGAGGAGGCGACGCCGCTGCGCCGCGCGACCTCCGTGATGGTCATGAGTTCTGACATTCGGCATCGCCCGCTTGACTTAAAGTTAACTTTAACTTGTAGCCTGATGTGGGTCAACGAGGAGGCAAAATGGCTAACACGTCGCTACGCGGACTCCGTATCGCGATCACCGGCGGCACGTCCGGCCTTGGACTGGCGCTCGTCAGACGGCTGGTCGAGGCGGGTGCCGACGTCGCATTCATCGCGCGCCGCCGGTCCGGCATCGAGCGCGTCGGTCAGCAATACCCGGACGCCCATGGCATCGTCGGAGACGTTTCACAGAAGGACGAGATCCATCCAATCGCCATCCAGGTGCTGGGCGCGCTCGGTGGGCTCGATGTACTGGTCAACAACGCCTCGTCACTCGGACCAGTGCCACTGGCGCTGCTTGCCGACACCGAGTGCGAGGATCTGGACCGCGCGTTTGCGACCAACGTGTTGGGGCCGTTTCGCCTGACGAGAGCGCTGTTGGGTTCGCTTGCCGCGACCGCGCGCGAAGGCGGTGTCCCGCTCGTGGTGAACATTTCGAGCGATGCCGCAGTCACACCCTATGCCGGCTGGGGCGCCTACGGCGCCAGCAAAGCCGCTCTCGCACATCTCAGTCGCATCTGGGATGTGGAGCTGGCCGCTGAAGGCATTCGCACGGTCTCCATCGATCCTGGCGACATGGACACGCCGCTGCACGAACTCGCCGTTCCCGATGCCGACCGATCGAGTCTCAAGAGTCCCGATCAGGCGGCAGCGGAGATCATCGAACTGATCGTCGCGCGCGCCGCTCGCACACCGGAACCCGAGGCCACTCGATGATTCCGGCCGCTGTCGCCGTTCAGCGTCCACCTGACGCCCGGCTGATGGTCGTCGATGCCTCAGGTCAGGTTGTGCACAAACGCCGCGCGGACTTTCCTGCGCTGGTGCGGAGCCGCGATCTCGTCATTGCGAACGACGCCGCCACGCTGCCGGCCAGCCTGTCGGGTACGCACCTGGCCACAGGCAGCCCGATTGAACTGCGACTCGCCGGACGACGATCGCTGCTTCCTCAGCACATCGACACCTTCAAGGCCGTGGCGTTTGGTGCCGGCGACTTTCGAACACCGACTGAGTCAAGGCCACTTCCGCCTCCGTTCAGCGTGGGTGACTCCCTGCAGCTAGGCCCGCTGCGTGCCGTCGTGCGGACCATCTTGGAGCATCCCCGGCTGATCGAGGTGCGCTTCGAGGGTTCGGCTCAGAAGATTTGGGAAGGGCTGGCGCGGCACGGGCGCCCGATTCAGTACTCGTATCTCTCTGATCCACTGGCACTGTGGGACACCTGGACAACGATCGCCAGCCGGCCTGTCGCCTTCGAACCTCCGTCCGCAGGGTTTCTCCTCGATTGGCGACTCGTTGACAGCCTTCGCGCCCGCGGAGCGACGTTCGCGACCCTGACGCACGCCGCGGGGATTTCCTCCACCGGGGATGCGCGCCTCGATGCGATGCTCCCGCTCGCCGAAGCGTATGAGATCCCGGCGCGGACGGCCGATGCGATCGATGCCGTGCGGCAGAGGAACGGACGGATCATTGCCGTCGGGACGACCGTGGTTCGCGCGCTCGAAGACGCGGCCGCGTACGACGGCTGCGTGCGCGCGGGCCGCGCCGTCGCCACGCTCACGATCGGCCCGTTCACACAATTGCGAATCGTCGATGCGCTCGTCACGGGGCAGCACGAACCCGGGACGAGCCATTACGAACTGCTCCGTGCATTCCACGACGACTCCGTGCTTCGCCGGACACTCGCAGAGGCGGAGATGCGCGCGTACCGGACGCACGAATTTGGCGACTCGCTGTTTATCGTGCGGCGAAGCCCATCGGCTGGAACCATCACAGCGACTTCAGATATTCGACGAGGTCCGCTTTCTGAGCCGGCGTCAGATTCAGACCGAACAGCCGGTCGTAGTGGTTGACGACGGCAGGCAGGTCGCGCGCACTTCCGTCGTGGAAGTACGGTGCGTGCTGCAGCAACGCTCGCAGCGGTGTCGTCCGGTACTTGCCCGTTGCCGATCGCGATGCGTAGACGGGCTCCATGCCGACCTCGGCCGCGTCATGCAGCACCGGCTCGTCGCGCGGTGGACCGCTGACGACATCTGTGAAGTTTGGTCCCTGATGACAGGTACTGCAACGGGCCTCGCTGCGAAAGAGCTGCCTGCCCCGCCTGGCAGCCTCCTCGTTGAAACGGCCCTCCGCCGGCTTCGGCGCGAGGAGACGCAACTGGTAGTCAAGCAGCGCCGCAAGTTTCGGTGTGACGAGATCGGGCGTTTGCTGGATCGACAATCCGATGCGTGAATCGCTGAAGCTGCCGTGCCCGCCCATCTGGCTCACGCCGACATAGCTATTCCAATACGAAATGGGGCCATCAGCGGTGTAGGTCTCGAATCCGACGCCTCTGAGTCCGTAGATTGGCGGGATGAGTACGGGCAGCGACGAGCGGTTCAGCGGAATGAGATTGATTCCGTCGAACGCGTGATGCCGCGCATCGTATTTGCCAGGGCCCCACGACCGGAATTCCGCTTTCGTAGCGTCGTTCAGCACGGGTGACAGCGCAACGATGGCGCCGACGTTCAAATCGCGGTTCGCCCATCCATCGAGCCGCTTTCCGATGCCCGGCGCCAACGAGTTATCCACCGACGAGTGGCACAACGCGCAGGTCACGCCGACCGACGTCAGTTGTCCCGAGCTGTTCACGTTGCCCTTGACGCCCACCACCGCGTCGAGACGTAGAAGTTCGACCGTGATCGCCGGGTCCGCAAGGTTAACGGTACCCGAGCGAAGCGCGGAGATCACCGCGGGGGGAAGCGCATCCACATCGACCTTTAGTCCGACCGACAGGGCAGTTGCGGGATCGACCTTCGGAAATACCTCGTGCATCCGCAGCACGTTGGTCCACAGCTGTTCGTCTCCGAATGTGTCGTAACGAAAAATCTCCTGGCCGTCGTCACGATGCGGATCGTCGCGTCCAGGCGCGGAGCCGGTCAGCTGGACCGCCACCATGAGGAGGTACACCACCGTAACACCGCCGATCATTCGCATCGCTGGCTCCTTTCGCTCTTCACTCTTTCAGAGTGCGAAAAGCGCGAAAGGTGACAGGAGCGCGAGACGAGCAGCGTGCGCGCGTCTAGGGCTGTGGTGCAGGCGTCACAGTGATAATCGTCGACGTACCGGTTCCCACGACTGCCGGAGGCGGTGAAACCTGTGAGGGCGGGGCGACCGGATTGGTCGGTGGAGGGAACGTCATCCCCGGCGGTTGACTCGGCACAGGTCCGGTGATCAAGCTCGGCGTGGTACCGGATGAAACAGTCGAACCTGGTGATGGCACCGTTACCGGAGGCAGCGTCGGCGTCGCCGGGGGCGGGGTCGGCGCTGCTGGAGGCGGCGTGGGTATTACGGTCGGGCTCGGCGGCGGCGAGAAAATAGCCGTTGACGTAACCACGGTCGCTGTTGGCGCGGTCGGGCTTGAATCGTCACAGGCGCCGACGAAGAGACCGAACATAACAAGCGCACTGATACGGGTCATTCCAGATGCGACAGCAACTGCGATACCACGCCGCGTCGCTATAGTCGAGCCGCGATCGCTTGACGATTCACCACGCGCTGCGCGGCGTTCCGGCTAATCCGTGGCGACCTTGCGGAAGTCGGCGTCGCGATACACGACCTTGCCGCCGACCATCGTCATCATCACGCGCATCTGCTCGATGCGCTTGGCTGGGACAGTCATGATGTCCTCGGGCAGCACGACGATGTCAGCCAAACGCCCGGGAGCGATGGTGCCCTTCGTGTTTTCCTCGAACGTAAGGTACCAGTGGTTGCGGGTGACCATCCGGAGTGCGTCTTCGCGGGAGATCTTCTGATCCACGCCCATCGGACCGCCGGAGATCGTGTCGCGCGTGACGAAGTGATAGATGACCCACAGCGGCGAGTACGGCACAACGCTGGAGTCGGTGCCGCCCGACACGGGCAAGCCTGCATCCAGGTACATTTTCACCGGGGTCGTGAGCGATGCGCGCTGCCTGCCCCAGTAATTCACCAGACTCGGCCCCGCGAGATACAAGTGATCCTGCAGAGACAGGAAAAGCCCCAAGTTCTTCATGCGCGGCAAATGATCTCGACGGCCGATGAACGCGTGCTCAATTCCCCAACGTCGACCGATGATTGACCGTTCGGCGTTGGCGGCCTCGTAACCGGCGAGCACTTCGTCGATCGCCGCATCGCCGACGGCATGTGTGAACACGCGCCAACCGAGACGGTTGTACAACTTCACGGTTTCATTGAACCGGTCGGGCGGCGTGGTCTGAAGACCGCGGAACCGGCCGCCCTCGCCGTACGGCTCTTCGTACGGCTCCCGCATGAAGCCTCCTTCGAAGCCGCCGTCGACGCCCATCTTCATCCCGCCGAGGCGGAGCAGCGTATCGCCGTCATCGGGCGACAGCCCGGACGACTTCACCGTCTGCTCGATCGCTGCCGGCGTCCCGCCGAGCCGCAGCAGCTGCGTCACCCGCATCGTCAGCACGCCGCGGCGCTCCATCTCCTTCCGCATCCGGTAGTTGTCGATCGAATCGCCAGGGTGCCGCACTGCTGTGAGACCGACCGCGTGCAGCTTGTTGTATTCGGTGATCTGATCCTGAATCCGCTCCTCGAGCGTCCGCGGCTTTTCGGCGGGCATCGCGACGAGCGATTTGGCGGTGTCCACGAGCTCACCATTGAGCTCGCCATCCGCGTAGCGCGTGATCCGGCCGCCTTGCGGCTGCGCCGTCGTCTTCGTGATGTTCCACTTTGTCAACGCCGCGGAATTGAGGACGTATTCGTGGCCGCCGCGTACAAGGACTACTGGTGTCATCGGCGCCACTTTGTCGAGATCGCGTCGCAGCGGCAGCCGCTGTTCCTTCAACTGAGCTTCGTGCCAATCGCTATTGGAGATGACAACTTCGCCCGGTTCGGCACGCTTGACACGATCGCCCACGGCCTTGAGCACTTCGTCAACACTGCGCGTGCGAGAGAGATCGACACCGGGTCCGCCGCCGGCGTTGTGCAGGTGGTTGTCGGTAAGCCCGGGGACCACCGTCATCCCGCGCAGATCGACGACGCGCGTGTTCGGGCCCGCGAGCGCGCGCACCGAGTCGCTCGTACCAACAGCGGTGAACTTGTCCGCGGTAATCGCGACGGCCTGTGCGTATGAGAACCGGTCGTCAACGGTAATGACTTTGGCGTTGTAGTAGATGACGTCCGGAGGCGGTCCGCGACGTGCCTGTTGACGCGCCGGCAGCACGGACGTGAACGCGGCGCTCAGAACGAGGGTCGATGCCGCGATAATCAATCGCTTGACAGACATGGGCCTACAAGGGTGCTCATTATAGGCGGCCCAATGACAGTAACGATTGACCGACGACCGATCTCCAGATGGAGATTGGTCGTCGGTATGTCGAAGTGCTGAGTGGTGTTTAACCGCTACCAGCGAAACGCGAGACCCAGCGTCCCGCGCCAGAAGTGAAGATCCGAAAGCAGCGACCGTGCTGCGTTCTCAGCGGGCGTGTTGCTGTTCAAGATGTCGTTGCCGCCCGAAGACCTGAACCAACGCACGTCGCCGCGCACGCCGAACCTGTTGACGTATGCGAAGATTCCGGCGCCGAGGTTACCGCCCCACCGCTGCTCGTTAGCTTCCACCGTGGACCTGACGCCATTGGCGGCGGCCACCGTGAAGAAGTCGGCACGGACGCCAATGCTCCCGAAGCCGCCCGAGACATACGGTTGATACTGTCCGTCGACGCCAAATGGATACGCACCAATGACGTTACCCATGTAGCTGTTCACGTGCGGCTGCGATGCGAACAAGATGCTGTCGAAGCCAACATCCGGCGCGAAGTCCGCGAGGAATTCGCCGCCGACAATGCCGTGCCACAAGTACCCGACTTGTCCACCGTAGGTGAGGCCTGCAGGGACACTGGTATCGTTCAACTCGTTCGCGAAC
>Ga0207428_10000864_pt1 | contig 34135 bp, 35 predicted proteins | sample RhiMethybrSRZTD1_FD_187600 | JGI IMG/M metagenome (GOLD analysis project Ga0207428, IMG submission 187600) | Populus rhizosphere microbial communities from Tennessee, USA - Rhizosphere MetaG P. TD hybrid SRZTD1 (SPAdes) (version 3) | ecosystem: Host-associated > Plants > Roots > Rhizosphere >...
CTCGCGCTGCAACCGTCATATCAGTTTCGCGAGGTCCCATGAATCCGCGTCGCTTCGTGGTCTCGACGCTCATCTTCCTCTCGGCGGCTCTCATCGCCTCTCCCGCATCCGCACAAGTCGACTTCTCCGGTGAGTGGGCGCCGCGGTTCTGGGAGGATCAGCCGGAGCGCGTCCCGGGTCCTGAGCTCGGCGACTATCTCGGCATCCCGGTGAACGACGCCGCGCGCATGCGCGCCGACACCTGGGACGCGTCAATCCAGACACTTCCCGAGTGGCAATGCCGTCCGCACTCGGCCGATTACATCTGGCGCGGGCCGTCGAACCTGCGCATCTCGAAGGAAGTCGATCCGGTCAGCCGGGAGATCACGGCGTTCCACGCCGAGTGGCTGCGCTCCGTCGATCGCACGATCTACCTCGACGGCCGGCAGCGTCCGCCCGAGGATGCGCTGCACACGTGGGGTGGGTTTTCGACGGGCAAGTGGGACGGCGACATGCTCACCGTCACCGTGACGCACCTCAAGGAAGGCTACGTTCGGCGCAACGGGCTGCCGCGAAGCGACCAGGCGACGCTCACCGAGCACTGGATTCGCAACGGCGACCTCCTGACGGTGATGACGATCATCAACGATCCGATCTACCTCACCGAGCCATTCGTCCGCACCACCGACTACGAGCTCGACTTGCGTCAGCAGGTGCCGCCCTATCCCTGCGGCGTCGTGCAGGAAGTCGATCGCGTCAAAGGCGAGATTCCACATCTCCTGCCTGGCACCAACCCGTACATGAAGGAGTTCGCGCTCCATCACAACCTGCCGGTCGAGGCAGCACGTGGCGGCGCCGAAACGATGTATCCGGATTACATGCAGAAGCTGAAGACAATGTCGCCGGCGCGGGAGGAGAAGCCCGCCACGCCTGCGGGTGCGCGTCGATGAGGGCGAGATGAGCGTGCGCACCGTCCTCACCGTCGCCGTCCTCGCTGCGAGCGCCATTCTGGCGTCGCCCGATGCGCAGGCGCAGGCGCCCGCGTCGCAGGTGCGCATCCTGCCGGTGCGCGGCAACATCTACATGCTGCTCGGCGCCGGCGGCAACATCACGGTCTCGATCGGCAGGGACGGCGTGTTGCTGGTGGACTCCGGCCTTCCGCAGGCATCGGATCAGGTGCTGCGTGCGATCCGTGAGCTCCAGGCGCAGCTCGATCTGCGCGATCAGCCGCTCGGCTTTGGCTCCGAGACGCGCTCGAGCATCGCGAGCCGCAACACCGAGGCGCCGGCCAAGCCGATTCGCTACATCCTCAACACTCACGTCCATCCCGATCACGCCGGCGGCAACGAAGCACTTCGACACGCCGGCCGCACGTTCACCGGCGGGAACGTGGCCGGCAACATCGCCGACGCGGCCGAAGGCGCGGCGATTCTCGCTCACGAGAACGTGCTCGTACGGATGACCACGCCGTCGAGCGGCGAGAGCGTGGCACGCCCCGATGCCCAGCCGACCGACACGTATTACACCGACTCGATGAAGCTGAGTCATTTCTTCAACGGTGAAGGCATCGAGTTGATTCACCAGCCCGCCGCACACACCGACGGCGACAGCCTGGTCTGGTTTCGCGGCTCTGACGTGATCGCGGCTGGCGATCTCTTCCTCACGACGACGTATCCGATCATCGACACAGCTCGCGGTGGAACGATCAACGGCGTGGTTGGCGGTCTCAATCGGATTCTCGACCTCGCCATCGCGGAATTTCGCACGGAGGGCGGCACGCTCGTGGTGCCCGGGCATGGACGGCTGAGTGATTCGGCGGACGTCGCCTATTACCGCGACATGGTCACGATCATCCGCGATCGGGTTCAGGCCGCCATCGGGAAGGGCATGACGCTCGAACAGGTGAAAGCCGCGAAGCTGACCGCGGACTACGATCCGCGCTACGGCGCGACGAGCGGGATGTGGACGACCGACCGCTTTCTCGAGGCGGTGTACACGACGCTCGGCGGTGGCGCGAAGACGCCCGCCCCCGCTGGTACTCCGTCGCGTCGTCCGTCAGGGCGGAGCAAGTGATGCGGCGCTGGACGATGTTCCCCTGGGCGCTCGCCGGTGCGCTCGCTATCGTCGGGAGCGCGAATGTTGCCGCACAACGAGGCGCAGGTCGGGGTGGCGCTGCGGCAGCCCGCACGGCGGCGCCGATCGACGTCACTGGACTCTGGGTGTCAGTGGTCACTGAGGACTGGCGATGGCGGATGCGAACGCCGCCGAAGGGCGACTACGCGAGCGTGCCGCTCAACCCCGCGGCGATCAAAGTCGCCGAGAGCTGGGATCCAGCGAAGGATGCAGCAGCTGGCGAAGAATGCCGCGGCTACGGCGCCGCGGCGGTCATGCGCCTGCCAGGCCGCGTTCGTATCAGCTGGAACGACGACAACACGCTGAAGGTCGAAACCGAAGCGGGCACGCAGACGCGGCTCTGGCAGTTTGCCCCGATCGCGCCCGCCGACTCCGCTCGGGGCGAGTCGAAGGCGTCGTGGCAGGGGACGTCGGCCGCCAACTGGCAGGTCGCGGGGGGCGGTGGACGGCGGGGCGGGGCCGCGCCCCGCGGTGGGTCGCTGCGCGTGGTGACGACCAATCTGCGTCCCGGCTACCTGCGGAAGAACGGGATCCCGTATAGTGCCAACGCACGCGTGACCGAGTACATCAACCGGACGACGGAGCCCAACGGCGACTCATGGCTCGTCGTGACGACCGTCGTCGAGGATCCGCAGAACTTGACGTCGCGCTTCGTCACGAGCACGCATTTCAAGAAAGTGCCCGACGGCTCCGCGTGGAACCCCTCGCCGTGCTCAGCCTCATGACCCTTTCGACTCGCTTCGCTCGCTCAGGGCAAGCCCCTTCGACTCGCCCCGAGCGAAGTCGAGGGGCTCGCTCAAGGCAAGTCCGATTCTGGTGCCACGCAGCGATCGTTTTCGCGATCCTGGTTCCACGCGCGTCGGCTGCGCAATCGGCCGATGTTCAGGCGGGCAAGACGCTGTTCAACGGTCTGTGTGTGACCTGCCACGGATTCGAGGGCACGGGGGGTGCCGGTCCGCCGCTCAATCGTCCCAAGCTGACGTCGGCGCCGACCGACGCCGCGCTGCGCGCGATCATCAGCGATGGGATTCCCGATCGCGGCATGCCGCGGGTGCGACGCACGACCGAGAACGAGTTGAAGCAGCTGGTCGCCTACGTGCGATCGCTGGGCCGCACTGCCGGAGCGAAGGCGACTGGCAACGCGCAGAAGGGCCGCGATCACTACGCCAAGCTCGGATGTGCCGGCTGTCACATCGTGAACGGTCAAGGCGGCAGCTTCGGGCCGGCGTTGTCGGAGATCGGCAGGCTGCGCGGCGCGGATTACCTGCGTCAGGCGATTCTCGACCCGGGTGCGATGCTTCCGCGCGGCACGTTGCCAGTGCCGGCCCGCGGGTATCAGGAGTACCTGCCGGTTCGCGTCGTGATGAAAGACGGCAGCGAAGTGCGAGGGGTGCGCATCAACGAGGATCTGTTCACGATCCAGATCCGCGACGCCAAGGGCGCATTCCATTCGATCCGCAAGAGCAACGCCGAGCTGGTTCGCAAGGAGATGGGCGTGAGTCTGATGCCAAGCTTCAAGGACCGCGTCGCCGGCGCCGATCTCGACGATCTCGTGGCTTACCTCGCGAGCCTCGGAGGTGGACAGTGACTCGCCCCGTAGGGGCCACCGTGAGGTGGCCCATCACGACAATCGCCACAATCGTGGTGCTGTGCGGAACCAGTCTCGCGGCGCAGGTGTCGTATCAGCGCCTGCTCAAGGCCGAGAGCGAGCCGCAGAACTGGCTGACCTACGCCGGCTCGTATCGATCGCATCGCTATTCGCCCTTGACGCAGATCAACCGTCAGAACGCGTCGCAGCTCAAGGTCGCGTGGGCGTATCAGCTGCGGTCCGGCGTCGTCGAAACCTCGCCGCTCGTCGCCGACGGCATCATGTATCTGACCGAGCCGCCCAGCACCGTGACGGCGCTCGACGTGAAGAGCGGACGTCCGCTGTGGAGCTACACGCCGTCGATTCCACCCGACGTGATCGTGATCGGGTCTCCGCCGGTGAATCGCGGGGTCGCCCTGCTCGATGACTCCGTCTATGTCGGCACGGTGCACGGCCACCTGATTGCGCTCGACGCGAAGTCGGGCATCGTTCGCTGGGATACGACCGTCGAGGACAACAAGCACGGCTTCTACCTGACACTCGCGCCGCTGGCGCTCGACGGGAAGATCATCGTCGGCGTCTCGGGCGCGGAGACGGGCATCCGCGGGTTCGTCGACGCCTACGACGCGAAGACCGGCAAGCTGGTCTGGCGCACCTACACGATTCCCGCGCCGGGTGAGGCGGGCAACGAGACGTGGGGCAAAGGCGATGGCTGGAAGACCGGTGGCGGATCGACGTGGCTCACCGGCTCGTTCGATCCGGAGCTCAATCTGCTGTATTGGGCGACCGGCAATCCCGGACCCGATTGGAACGCCGACAATCGGCCCGGCGACAACCTCTACACGGATTCAGTGATCGCCCTGGATCCGACGAACGGAAAGATCAAATGGCATTTCCAGTTCACGCCGGAGGACGTGCACGACTGGGATGCCAATCAGATGCTGGTCCTGTTCGATGCGCAGCTCGGCGGACGCGCGCGGAAGCTGCTCGCTCAGGCCAATCGCAATGGGTTCTATTACGTCCTCGATCGCGCGACCGGCGAGTTTCTGACCGGGCTGCCGTACGCCAAGCAGACCTGGGCGGATGGTCTCGACGCGAAGGGTCGTCCGCAGCGCAAGAAGGGGATCGCGCCGAGCCTCGAAGGTACGCTGGTGTTCCCCAACATCCAAGGTGCGGCCAACTGGCACAGCCCGAGCTACAGCCCACAGACGAACCTGTTCTACCAGGGTGCGCGCGAGATGGGCAGCGTCTATTACAAAGGCGAGGCCGTCTACAAGCCTGGCACCGCGTTCACGGGTGGCGGCGGTCGCGCCGTCAACGGTGATGATGCGTCTGCGGCGATCCGCGCGCTCGATGCGACGACCGGAAAGCTCCGGTGGGAGTTCCCGCTGCTGTCTCCCGGATTCACGAGTCTGCTGTCGACGGGCGGCGGACTGGTCTTCGGCGGCACGGATGAAGGCAACTTCTTCGCGCTCGATGCCGAGAGCGGCAAGCCGCTGTGGGACATTCAGCTCGGCGGCACGGTGCGTGGAATTCCAATGTCCTACGCCGTCGATGGCAAGCAGTACATCGCCATCGCCGCCGGTGTCACGCTCTTCGTGTTCAGTACGTAGTGACCGACTCGGACCATCACCGCAAACTCGAGCGGATGTACAACGCCGCTCCGATCTCGCGTTGGCAAGGGGCGACGATCGCGATCGGCGACGGCCAAGCGGAAGTGCGGATCCCGGTGCGTCCAGAGTTCTATCATTCGGGCAGCGCCGTGCATGGCTCGCTGTACTTCCGTGCCCTCGACGACGCCGCCTTCTTCGCCGCAAATTCGCGGGTTCGAGACGTGTTCGTCCTGACCGTGTCGTTCACCGTCCACCTCACGCGGCCCGTGACGAGCGGAGAGCTGAGCGCAAAGGGACGACTGCTGCATGCGAGCGGCCGGCTCTTTCTCGCCGAATCGATGCTCGTCGATGCGCAGGGACAGATGCTGGGACATGGCAGCGGCGTGTTCACACGCAGCACGATCGCCCTCGAACCCTCGATCGGGTACGCGTAGCGTCGGACGCTCATGTCATCCGCGTCGTCTTCCGGGTCACTCGCGTGAGCGGCCGCCGGCTCGAGACCGTCGTCTACACCGCGGTCGCGCTGATGGCGTTCGCGGCCAATTCGATCCTGTGCCGCATGGCGCTCGGGCAGGGCAGTGTCGATGCCGCCACGTTCTCGATCGTTCGAGTGCTGTCGGGGGCGGCGATGCTGCTGGCCGTGTCCGCTCGCATCAGGGGTTCGGTGTTTCCGGTCGGCGGCTCCTGGACAGCGGCCGCACTGCTCGTCGTGTATGCGTTCCCGTTTGCGTTCGCGTACAACCAGCTCAGTGCGGGAACCGGCGCGCTCATCCTCTTTGGATGCGTGCAGGTGACGATGCCGCTGGCAGCGCTGATGTCGGGGGAGCGGCCGCACCCGCTGCAGTGGGTCGGATTGGCCGTGGCCCTGGGAGGATTGGCGTACCTGGTATCGCCCGGGCTGACGGCGCCCTCCCCGACTGGCGCCGCGTTGATGGTGATCGCGGGCGTGGCGTGGGGCGCGTATTCATTGGCCGGCCTCGGAGGTGTGAATCCGGGATCCCCACGGCGCACGCCTGCGCCGTGGGGTGGAAGTCCGCTGTCGCAGACGACGGGCAATTTCGTCCGAGCGGTGCCGCTGATTGGCATGGCCGGTCTGATGTTCCTGCCGAGGCTGCATGTCGAGCCGCGAGGCGTCTTGCTGTCGGTGGCGTCGGGCGCCGTCACTTCGGGCTTGGGCTACGTCGCGTGGTACGCCGCGGTTCGCGGTCTGACGGCGATGCGCGCCTCGGTCGTCCAGTTGGCCGTTCCAGTGGTCGCCGCGATTGGCGGCGTTCTCCTCTTGTCAGAGACGATTACGCTTCGACTGCTGCTCTCGACTGTACTCGTGCTCGGCGGCATTGCGATGGCGATCGTCGCGCGTCAGAGACGCGAGGCATGAAAGTGCTCTAGTATTCCCCCGGAGGCGGAGGGAGCGGCTATGCTCGGTGGACGATCGTGGGATGAGTGGGTCGAACGGTATTCGCGCAGCCACCAGCATCCGGTCAATAGAATCTGCCATCTTCTCGGCATTCCGCTGATTGCGCTCTCGCTGCCGTTCTTCGTCATCGCGTTCGTCATGCCAGGATTCTGGATGGTGCCGACCGCGTTGTTCATCGTCGGCTGGGTATTTCAGTTCGTCGGGCACGCCGTCGAAGGCAAGCCGCCTGAGTTCTTCCACGATTGGCGGTTCCTCTTCGTCGGGCTGCGATGGTGGTTCGCGAAGATCCGCGGGCGAGCGTAGCAGGACGCCGAGCTCACGCGATGGTGGCGCCGCGTGCCAGGAGCAGCTGCCGCAGCAGCGAGCGATGGCAGCGCGCTTCGTCTTCGCAATAACAGCCCACTGAAAAATCTGTCACGTGCGACAACGCCGCGAGCAGATCGAGCAGATGGCCCGCATCCGGGCGTTTCATCTCGCGTTGATACTGCCTCGTGAACGCCTTCCAGCGCGCCGCGTCCCCGGCCGCGCGCTGCCCGGCCTTGAGCAGCGTCTCGCTCGGCGCGACGCCAGGCACCCACACGTCGTAGAAGTTGCGTGAGGCGAGCTCTTCTTTCTTCACGCCACGCGGTGGTCGGCGAACCGTGCCAAGACGCAAGCCCTCGCCACTGAGCCGCGGCGTCCCCAAACGAACGATTCGAATCGCCATGAAGCAGCTTAAGCCAGGAAAGTGCGAAGAGAACAGTGTCGGCCGGGTCTTGCTCTGTAGACCCGGCGCCTTGTCGGTCAAACATTCGAGGCGGCGCGTCGTGGTACGTTCCGCCGCATGCTTCCAGCCGATCTCGAGATCTCGACCGATCCGGCGCGTCTCGACGTCGACCTCGTTCACGCGTTCCTGACGACCTCGTATTGGGCGGCAGGACGCCTCCGGGCCGTCGTCGAACGCTCGATTGCCAACTCGATCTGTTTCGGCGCGTACACGTCGGGCCGCCAAGTCGCCTTCGGCCGCGCCATCACCGATCGCGCCGTCTACGCATACTTCGCCGACATCTTCGTCGTGCCCGAGTTCAGAGGACGCGGCATCGGCAAGCGCCTGGTGAACGCCATGCTCGACCATCCCGATGTGGCAGCCGTCAACGGTGTTCAACTGCGGACACGTGACGCGCACGGCTTGTACGCGGCGTTCGGGTTCGGGCCAGTGATCAATGCAAACGAGTTGATGGCTCGATACCGGAGCTAGCGCGTCGGCGGTCGTCGTTCCCGAACGCGCTGCGCCGCGCTACAATCCGCGCGCCAGATGAACTGCTTCGTCCACGATCGTACCCCCGCCGTCGGCATGTGCGTCTCGTGCCAGAAGGCAACCTGCCGCGAGTGCGTCGGTCGGGATACGCCGCGCCTGGTGTGTCGCGCGTGCATCGCGCAGCGATCCGTTTTGGGATTCGAGTATCGGTCCACCGCGGCCATCGGTGAGTGGCCGCTCGTGCACATCTGCGCCGGAGTGGATCCAGCGACGATGCGCCCGCGGGTGGCCAAAGGAGTGATTGCGATCGGCAACATTGCCGTGGGTGCGGTGACGTTGGCGGGCATCTCTCTCGGCCTGGTGTCGGTCGGCGGCTTGTCGGTTGGCTTGATCGTGGCGCTTGGCGGGGCGGCACTCGGGCTGGGACTGTCGATCGGTGGCCTCGCAGTGGGTTCGATTGCCGCGGGTGGCGTTGCCGTCGGGTTCGTGTACGCCATCGGCGGCCTGGCCGTGGCGCCGGCCATCGTCGACGGCGCTCGATGTGATTCGGCCGTCCGCGATCTCATCCTGCGCTGGCTCGGCCCGGACCGGTTGCCACCACCGTGCCTCTAGCCCCGACTCGCGCCTTCGCATCCTCGGCCAGGGGGAGGCGCCGCCGACCGCCGCGTGTTTAGGGTCGTCAGACAGAACGGAGGCCGTTGTCATGAGACTGATGACGCTGAGTGTCCTGGTCGCCGTGATCGTCGCTGCGCCGCCGATGTCGCCGCCCGCCACCGCTCAGCGGTCGGTCCGCTGTCTTCACGACGGCTCGGAGACGCCGCAGCAGCGACAGCGGCGGCTCGACGCGATCGAGCTGGCCCGTGCGATCAATCGGGCCGAGCGCCCCGGTCTTCCGGGGCCGCGCCAGCGAAACTACCGGCCCCTGGAGGACCTCCAGAATCTTCCGGACACGCCGGAGGGCTTCCGACTGCAGTTGCACACCGATGGCGCGTCATATCTGTTCGCACTGAAAGACACGATGGACCGATGCCGGTACTCGATCTTTTCCGACGAGGACGGCGATATCTACGAGGCGATCACGCGACCAAATATGCGAGTGATCCCGCTCGACTCCCAGTAGGGCTGCGCTCCACTACAATGAGCGGATGCCTGGTCGACAACTGAACACGCTCGCGGGGTGCCGTCCACGCATTCTGTCTGCCGCGCTCCTGTGTGTCGGAGCGCTTCTGGTCGCCGTGCCGGCGGACGCCGCCACTGTCTCGGGCCGTGTGTCCGACGTCACCGGCGCCGTGCTCATTGGCACGCGCGTCGTACTGCGTGGCGTCGCAACGGGTCGTGAGACCGTCGTCGAAACCGGGACCGACGGCCGGTTTTCCTTCGACGTGACGACGACCGGGACGTATCTGGTCATCGTCACGCGGGCAGGCTTTGCCGAGGCTGCACGCACGGTGGTGATCGCCGCCGCCGACGATCGGGTCGATCTCCCGGTGGCGCTCGAGATCGGCGCCTTCAGCGCGGATGTCAGCATTACCGCCGCGCGGGCCGAGCGCGAGACGCGTCAGATTCCCCTGCACGTCGAGACGATGACCAGGCAGGCGGTGGAGGAGATCAATCCGCTTTCGACCGGCGACGCGCTGTCGAACACGGCCAACATCACGCCGGTCGGCAACGGACCCTTCGGCGTTCGGCCGCGTCTCCGCGGTCTCGATTCGACGAGGCTGCTGGTGCTCGTGGACGGCGAGCGTCTCAACACGGCGCGGCAGGCGACCGATCGCACCGGCGCCGAAGTCGGCCTGATCTCACCTGACGCGATCAGCCGCATGGAGATCGTGAACGGGGCGGGGACACTGCTCTACGGCTCGGACGCGCTCGCCGGCACGATCAACATCATCACCAACGAGCCGTCGTTCTCCAGTCAGACGCGATTGCTCTACGGCTTCAACGGCTTCTACAGCTCGAACGAGAACGGCGCGCGCGGCAACGCGACTGTCGGGGTGACGGCGCCGCGCTATGCGATTCGTCTGCAGGCCGGTCTCGAATCGTTCGACGACTACAAGGCAGGGAAGTTGACCGTCGAGGACACGCGCCCGTTCTTCGCCTCAGGCGCCCTCAATCAGACCGACACGATCGACGACAACTTCGGCTTCGCGTTCAATGCATTTCCGGACCCATTCAATGCGCCCTACGTGCGGACCAGCAACGACGTGCCGAATTCGGGCGCGGACGGGCATTTCGTCAACGTCTCGAGCCTCGTGCAACTGACCGTCAACGGCTCGCTGCGCGTTCGCTATCAACGCCGGCGGATGAACGACATCGGATTTCCCGACTTCGCGACGCCGTACTTCTTCAATGCGACGTCGCTGCCGAAGAGCAACCTCGATCGCGTGTCGGCACGTTACGAAGCACAGGAGGTCACGCCGTGGCTGGCCAACCTGTCGCTGACGGCGCATTATCAGCGGCTCGATCGCGTCCTGCAGAACCTGCTGCCCGTCCAGTTTCCGGCGCCGACGCCGACGGCCTTTTTCCCCATTACGGTATTCCGACTCGACGTGCTGTCGCAGACCCAGCAGCGCGTGTGGACCCCGGGCGTCGACCTGCAGGCAGTGCTCGTGCCGGCGTCGAACCACCTGCTGACCACGGGCCTGACGTTCTACCGCGATCGCAGCAGCGACGCGCGCACGACGAGCACGACCATGTCGATGGTGGGCCAGGTGGCGCTCGGCCCTCGCGGCCCGGCCCCTGTTGTCTTTCCCTCGCCGATTCCGCTGGGGCCGCCGACCGTAGCCCATCCGGTGCGCGTGCCGGATGCAAGCTTGCGCGACATCGCCGTCTTCGCGCAGGACGAATGGCGTCTGCATCCGAAGCTCTCGTTGATTGCGGGCCTTCGAGGCGATTTCTACAACGTCGCCACCGAAGCGACGCCCGGCTACGACGTGGCGGCGGTTGTGGCCGGAGCCAATCCGCCGGTCGATCCATCGACGCTGCCGAACGCCAACGGCGAGACGTTCGCGCGTAAAGCGCTGACTGGCGACATTGGTCTGGTGGCGAATACCGGTGGACAGATCAACCCGTTTGTTCGGTACGGTCGCAGCTATCGGCATCCGAACCTCGAGGAGATGCTCTTCGCCGGACCGGCTACGGCCGGCACCATCGCGCCGAACGTAACGGTGAAACCCGAGCAGGGCAACAACGTCGACGCCGGCGCAAAGTTCGCCTTTCGCCGCGTCTCCGGCGGCGCCTACTTCTTCGTCAATCAGTATCGCGACTTCATCGTGCAGGACCTGACGACGGCGATCACTTCGGCCGGGCCGCTGGTGCAGGCCACGAACTACGCCGACGTTCGGATTCACGGTCTCGAGGTGTCCGCCAACGCGCCAGTCTTGACTCGGAGGGGCATCGTCACGGTGGGCGTGTCGAGCGCCTTCACGCGCGGCACGATCACGGAGGGAATCAACCCGCTCGACGGTAGCGCGCTGGACGGCGCCCCGGCTGACAACATCACCCCGGTCAAGGTGCTCGCGTTCGGCCGTTTCACCGAGTCGGCCGGCCGCTGGTGGGTGGAATACGGCGTACGCACGCAGGCCGACGTCGAGCGGATCACGCCGACGCTGCTCGAGTCGCCGTTCCGCATCGCGCAGGATCTGCTGTCGCTGGAAGGGTTCACCGTGCAGCGGCTCGGGTGGGGCGTCAGCCTGGCGCAGCGACGGGACACGCTGGCGCTCACGTTCGCGATCGAAAACCTCGCGAACCGCTATTACCGCGAGCACTTCCAATTCGCGCCGTCCCGTGGGCGCAGCTTCACGGTCGGGCTGAGCGCTGGGGTGTTTTGAATACTCAACCTTGCCATTGGACACAGCGCCGCGCAAGATGGGACACTTTCGACCTGGAGGCGTCATGATCCGACGAGTTCCTCTCATCGCCGGGGGGTTGGTTGCGGCGATGCTGCTCGCGGCAACCACGAACGTTGTCGGCCAAGGCTCGACACGTCCGCCGACGCTGTCCTCACTGTCGCGCACGGCTGATGGACGACCCGACCTCCAGGGATTCTGGACCAACGACACCGTCACGCCGCTGGAGCGCCCGCAGGAATTCGGGAACAAGGAGACGCTCACGCCTGAGGAAGCGGCCGCGTACGCGAAGAAGCGTCTCGATCAGTTCCTCGCCCAGCCGAGGGACAACATCCACTACGACGATGCGATCTGGCAGGGGGAGCACTACTCCAAGGACGTTGTCCTTCGGACGTCGCTCCTGACCGAGCCGCGCAATGGCAAGCTGCCTCCATTGACGGCGGCGGCGCAGAAGCGCGAGGCCGCCCGGGCCGCCGCGCGAAAAGTCGCGGGTCCGTCCGACAGTGCCCAGTCGCGGACGCTTGCCGAGCGCTGCATCAGTTGGGGCAATGTCGGGCCGCCGATGATTCCACCCACCTACAACGCCAACATGCAGATCCTGCAGACACGCGATCTGGTCATCATCCGGCACGAGATGATGCACGACGCCCGCCTGATCTACATGAATGGCGACCATCCGGCCTCGTCGATCCAGTTCCTCGCCGGCGATGCACGTGGACGCTGGGAGGGCGACACGCTCGTCGTCGACACGGCGAACTTCACCGACAAGACCAACTTCCGCGGACCTCCGGGCACGACTCGCCAGGACATCACCGCGAGCGAGACGCTCCACGTCGTCGAGCGTTTCACGCGCGTCGATGCCAACACGATTCGATACGAGTTCCGCGTCGAGGATCCGAACACGTGGACGACGCCGTGGGCGGGCGAGATGGCGATACGCAGGTTCGGCGGGCCGATCTACGAATACGCCTGCCACGAAGGCAACTACGGGCTGGCCAACATCCTGCGTGCAGCGCGAGTGGAGGAGGCTGACAAGGCGCGCATCGCACGTCCCGCCTCGAATTGAGTGGCTGCGCGAGGTACCCGTACAATACCGGGATGGAGGATCTGATTCGGCAACTGCTGGCCGAGCTGGGTGAAAACCCGACTCGCGAGGGGTTGCTCCGCACTCCGCACCGGGTGGCGCAGTCGCTGGCGTTTCTGACCAGCGGATACGGTGCCGATATCGACGAGGTGCTGAACGACGCGCTCTTCACGGTCGACTACAGCGAGATGGTCATCGTGAAGGACATCGACTTCTACAGCCTCTGCGAGCATCACCTGTTGCCGTTCTTCGGGAAGTGCCACGTCGCCTACATCCCGAGCACACGCGTGATTGGTCTCAGCAAGATCCCGAGACTCGTCGACGTCTTTGCGCGGCGGCTGCAGATCCAGGAGCGCTTGACGAATCAAATCGCCCAGACCATTCTCGAGAAGATCGACCCGCTCGGCGTCGCGGTGGTGTGCGAGGGCACGCACTTGTGCATGTCGATGCGCGGCGTCGAGAAGCAGAACTCGTTCGCCGTGACGAGCGCGATGCTCGGCGTCTTTCGCGAGAACGCCCGCACGCGGATGGAGTTCCTCGAGCTCATTCGTCTTCGCACGGGCCTCACGGTGTCCGACGCGCAGGGGCTCGCCTGCGTCGGCGATTAGCGCTGTATGCGAGTTGTGGCCGCCGTGCTGGTTGCGGTGCTCGCGAGTGAGCTGCTTTCCTCGGCCCAGACACGGAAGCCCGCACCGCCCCGGCGAGCGCCGGCAGCCAAGTCGGTGCCGGCAGTCACGCAGCCGGCGGAGTTCAGCTGCCCGATGCTGCTGGGTCAAGGCCTTCGGACCGAGCGCACCTACTGCGACGTCCCGATCGGGCGCGACGCGGCCAGCGGCGTCGTCATTCCGTTCCCGCCGCATCGCGGCCCCGTGACCGTGTCGTTCGATCTGCACAATCGCCACACCTACTCGGAGGAGCTCGTCAAGGCCAATCGCGCGTATTCCAAATACACGGCGACGATTGGCGTCATGTACTCGGATACGACGCTTCAGACGCGAGCTTTCGTCCAGAACGAGTTCAGGACGGCGGCCGACCTCGTCGATCGGATTCAGGGCGGCAGCGGCCCTGGCGGTCTCAAGGCCGTGGCTCCGACCGGTACCGAGACCATCGTCGTGGAGATCCCGGAGGAAGAGCAGAGCATCAGCATCGTCGGTGAGAAGCTGACGGTGATCCGAGTGGACGGTACCGACACGTTCATCGCACCGGGGCGTCCGATCGCTGTGATCAGCAACGTGACGCTGACCTATCGTCCCGGCCCGGCCAAACCGGCGCCGACCAAGACCGCGCCGACCAGGCCCGCGCAGCCCCAACGCAAGTGACCGAGCGCCCGGAACGGCTCTCGATCATCGTTCCCGTCTACAACGAGGCGCGCACCGTCGGGGCGGTGCTCGATCGTCTGACGACGATCGAGCTTCCAGTCCCACGCGAGATCCTGGTTGTCGACGACGGCTCGACGGATGGGACCGGCGACGTGCTGTCGCGCGCGGCCGCCAACGGTGCCGCGGTCACCGTCATCCGCGCCGAACGCAATGGCGGCAAGGGCAGTGCCATCCGGCGCGGACTCGAGCGCGCGACCGGCACCATCATCGCGATTCAGGATGCCGACCTCGAGCTCGATCCGCAGCAGCTCGGTGCGCTCGTCGCCCCGATCGTCGCCGGCACGACCGACGTCGTCTACGGATCGCGCTTTCTCGATGGCCGCTCCACGGCACCGACAGTGAGTCGCGCCGCCAATCGCGTGCTGACGGCCGCGACCAACCTGCTCTACGGGGCTTCGCTCACCGACATGGAAACCTGCTACAAGATCATGCGCACCGATGTCGCGCGTTCGCTTGGCCTCACCGCGAGCCGCTTCGACATCGAACCGCAGATCACGGCACGGCTACTGCGTCGCGGCATCGTGATTCACGAATTGCCCGTGCGGTTCGATGCGCGGACGCGCGCCCAAGGCAAGAAGATCAACTGGCGGGACGGCGTGCGCGCGCTGCAGGTGCTGATCGCTGAGCGCTGGAAGTGAATCGTTGATGCGTGGCGTCGCCCTCGCCCTCATCATCGCCGCTGTGGTCGTGGTCGCCGTGCGCTGGAACAGCTGGGTCGCGGGTGGATCGGATTCGTACTGTTACGTCCACCAGGCGGAACGGTGGGCGTCGGCATTGGGCGATCTTGCCGGCGGGCGTCGCCCGGCGCTGCAGGTGGCGGAGCCGCTCGCGCTCGATGCGCCGTGGGCCGACGCGGCGCGGGCGTTTGCGCCGGCCGGTCACGTGCCGTCGCCGACTGTTCCGGGCGCGATCGTGCCGGTCTGTCCAGCCGGGTTGTCGATCGCGATGGCGCCGTTCGTCGCAGTCGGCGGCCCAAGGGCGGCGTTCCTGGTGCTGCCGCTTTTCGGGGCGCTGCTGATTGCAGCCACGTACCAGGTTGGCTCTCGCTTCGGCGGTCACGTCGGACTGGCGTCCGCGATTGTGACCGCCACGAGCCCCGTGTTCCTTTATCAACTCGTGCAGCCGATGAGCGACGTTCCGGCCGCTGCCCTCTGGATGCTTGCGGTGGCGGCGGCTACCGGCCCCGGGCGGTCGGCGTCGATTTACAGCGGTGTGCTGGTGAGTGCGGCGATCGTCATGCGGCCAAACCTTGTTCCCCTTGGCGTGGCCGTCGGCGTGTACCTGCTTTTTCGGCCGGAGCGCTCGTGGCCGACGCGCTTGCGCGGGGCGATGGTCTACGCGCTCTGCTGCGCGGTCGGCTGCATCGCCGTGGCGCTCGTTCAATGGAGTTTCTATGGTTCGCCGTGGGCTTCCGGCTACGGGTCGCTGTCGGCGCTCTTTGCGGTCGAGCACATCTGGCCGAATGCACGGCGATACGGCGAATGGGTCTGGCAGACACAGACACCTGCCATTGTCATTGCGATGCTGGCACCAGGGCTGCTACCGGGAGGCCTCGTCGCACTCCTTGCGGCGATGTGCGCGATCAACATCGCGCTCTATCTGCCCTATGTCGTCTTCGAGGATTGGTCGTTCGTACGGTTCCTGCTTCCGACCCTGCCGCTGATGCTGGTGCTGGTCGTCGCATCGTTGGATGCGATGCTTGGTCGCGCGCGCCTGCCACTCCGTCGTGCGGCGGTCCTCGTTGCCGCCCTGGCGCTGACGATACCAGCCGTCGCCGAGGCGAGGTCGCGCAGCGCGTTTCGTCTCCAGCGGCTCGAGTCGCGTTTCGAACGGGTCGGAACGTTCGTCGCGCGCCGGTTGCCCGAGCGCGCCCTCGTGATTACGAGTTGGGAGAGCGGAAGCGTTCGCTTCTACGGTCATCGCAAGACGCTCGTCTGGGATCAACTGCCGCGGGAATCGCTCGAACAGGCGCTCGTGTACGTTCGTCAGCGCGGCTACGAGCCGTTCCTGTTGTTCGAACGATGGGAAGAGCCGCTTTTCAGAGAGCACTTTGGCGGACGCGATATCGGCGCGCTCGACTGGCCTCCGGCGGCTGAAGTCGCAGCACAGGTTCGCATCTACCGGCCCGACGACCGGCTGCGCTACCTGCAGGGATTGGCCGCTCCCACAGAGTACGTCCCGTGACTATTCTCGTGTATGGCGCCGGTGGCGTCGGGGCCTTCTTCGGCGCGCTGTTGGTAGATGCCGGCAACGACGTGCATTTCGTCGCGCGTGGGGCGCCGCTCGACGCGATGCGCCGGGACGGCCTGCGCATTCGCTCGACGCTCATCGGCGACATTCACGTACCGCACGTCCAGGTCCATGAGTGCGCGGCGGCCGCACCGCGTCCCGATCTCATTCTCGTCTGCGTGAAGACGTATCAGACCGCGGGTATTCTCGACGATCTGGCGACGGTCGTCGGCGACGCGACGGTCATCGTGACGCTGCAAAATGGAGTGGAGTCGGATGAAGTGGTGGCGGCACGCTTCGGCTGGCACCGCGTCGTGCCGGCGACGGTGTATGTCGGCGCCACGCTCGATGACCCCGGGGTGGTGTCGCACGCCGCACCGGCCCGAATCTCGATCGGCAGCGCGCACGGCTTCGACTCGTCGCGACTACTGGCCATCCGCGATGTGCTCGCCTCTACCGGGCAGCCGATCAAGATCTCACCGGACATTCAGCGCGAGCGATGGCGCAAGCTGATGTGGAATGCGAGCTTCAACACGGTGTCGGCGACCACGATGCGAACGCCGGGCGAACTGCTCGCCATCCCCGAAACGCGGGCGCTGCTGCGCAAGATCATGCAGGAGGTGGTTGACGTCGCCCGCGCCCTCGGCCTCGGCCTGGTCGATTCCGACGTCGACAATCACATCACCTGGACCGAGCGGAACTCGGGCATGCGGACGTCGACCATGGTCGACCGCTCGCGCGGTCGCACGATGGAAGCTGACGCCCTCATCGGTGTCATTGTGCGAAAGGGAAGGGCTGCAGGCGTTGCGACGCCGGCCTGCGATGCGATGTACGCGTTGATGGTTGCCAGCGAGCCAGACGCTCGCTGACCGACAGTCCACTAACCGTATGAGATCACGCGAACGGTCGTCTTGGTCGGCTTCTGGTCCTTCTCGTCCGTGACTTCGTTCAGCTTGTCGACCAGCGCCGCGAAGCCGCATTGATTCGGATCGAAGAGTCCCCATTCGTCCTGGGCGGGCTCTTGCGGCTGGGGCGGTCGCGGCGCCGCAGGTGGCGCTGCCGGCGGTGCGGCCGCCGTGGCCGCCGGCTTCTGCGCCTTGAGCGGCTGCCGCTTGTCCGACTTCTTCCGATGCTTGTCGCGCTTGCGCGGTGCGGGCGCGGCGCTGGCGTCGGCCGTTTCAACCTCGGTCGGCTCCTCGGGCGTCGCCTCCTCGCTCGGCTCGATGAGGCTTGCGGGGAACACCTCGCGGACGGGCGGCGGCGGACCGGCTGCGGCGAGATCGGCCTCGAGGTCGTGCAGTGCCGGCGACGCGCTCAGCTCGTAGACGTCCTCATCGGCCTGCTGCGCGACGATCCCCACCTGTTCCGGCACAGTCGGTTCGACCACGGTCACGCTCCCGTGATCGTCGAGCGCCTCGATATCGAGCGTGAGGTCCACCTCGCGACTGGCGGCGTCGTCGATCACAAGAGCTTTCGCTGATTCGGCTGGAGGCGGCGACGACGGCGCCGCCACGACCGGCGATGGCTCGGGTTCCTCGATCGTCCGATTGAGATTCAGCGTCAACGGCGAGTTGGAGGCACGGCGCGGTCTGCCCCACGCCTTGCGAATCGCGGCGAGGGCCGCCTCGAACGAGGGCGTGCGCTTGGGGCTCGACGGCTTCTCGGGCTCGGGCGCCTGCGCGGTCGAGTGCTGCGTGAGTGGCGGCGCCTCGGTCGGGACATCCGCCACTGGCCGCGATCTCACCTCGGCCGGTTTCGGTTCGTCGATGCGGAGCGGCTTCGGTGGTGCCTCGATTTCTATCGGCGACGCCAGCAGGCTCGGCGAGGTGATTGGCGCACTGGTCGATGGCCGCGACGGGCTGGGGTTTCTCGATACCCGCGATTCGGGTGCAGCCGAGCGGTGCAGTGCGGCCGTGCGCTCGACGCGCGCAGCGAGCTCCTCAGGCAGCGGAATCTCTTCGATCGATGAGAGCTGGTGCAGCGGCACGCGCTCGGTCTCGCGCGACGGCATCGGTTCACCCACCGACGATGCCTCGAGTTCCGCGGCCGCGCGCTCGAGCGACTCCGACAACGGAATGCGTTCTTCAGTCGAGTGAACGACGAAGGGTGGATCCGCAGCGACCGGTTCGGGCTGCGGCGGATCGAGCACGAGCGAAGCGTGTGCGTTTGCTGAAGGTTCGAGTGCGCCGTCGGACGTCTCCGAGGGCGCCGCCGATGATACCTGTGGTGGCGGCTCGAACACGTGCACGACGGCTTCGACGGGCGGTGCATAGACCGGCGCCTGCGGCACCGGCCGCGGTTCGTAGATCGGCGTCGATTCCGTCGCCTGTTCAGCGAGCGGCATGACCCGCTCGGACCGCATTGGCTTGGGCGGCGGCGGTGGCTGATAAATCGGAGTCGCCGGCTCCGACGCACGCAGATAGTCTGATGCGGGCCATTCAACCGACGGCGCGTCCGCAGTGACGTCCACGGGCGTGTCGGGAGCGTAGTCGAGGGGTTGATAGATGGGAGTGATGTCCTCCGGCCCCTGTGTACGGTCGACGTGATAGGTCGATGCCGTCGGCTCCTCGCCGGGAGCGTCGAAGCTGTATGACGAGGCCGGTTCGTCCTCGTGCTGGGTGACCGGCTCCGGGCGATAAATCGGGAACGCGGATTCCGACGTGTCGCTACCGGGGTATCGATGCGTGTCCGCCGGCGACGACTCCGCGTGGCGTGCCATCGGATACGGTTCGAAGGCGGTCTCACGCGCCACGTTCGTGGGCGTTGGCTCGACGACTGGTGCCGTCCACGACGCGGGTGCCTTGGTCTTTCGGTCCTCCGCGGCACGCGCGAGATACTGCGTGATCTCCTCGACGAAGTAGGACGGGTCGCAGCCGTCGGTCCCCGCCTCGACGCGCTTCTTCTTGCGAAGCGAGAAGAAGCCGCCTCCCGAGGACTCCGGCATGGTCAACACCGGAATGCGAAGCGTCTGCAGGTGTGCCCCGGCGGACCCGAGCTCGCGCAGATACTCCGCGAGCACGTCCTCATCGAACGGCGACAGCAGCGGCGACGTGAGAATCAGGTCCGGAACGCGATCGCCGAGCTCCTGCAGGCCCTCGCCGGCATCCGACGCCTGCACGATCTCGATGGCGGCGCGCTTTCGGAGGAGCGCGGCGATCAGTTCCGTCTGTCGTCGATCGGCATGGATGGCAAGAACGAGCTGCATCCTGTTACGTCCGGACCATGAAGATCACGAGCACGGCCGCCGCGAGCGTGAAGATGGTCATCGGTGCGTGCTGGATACTCTGGTCCTTGACGACCTCGAACGTGAGTGACACGAAGCTGCCGAACTGCTGGCTGGCGCCCGCGAGCTCTGATGAATCTGGCGCCCAGACCCCGGAGACACGTTCCCTGACCCTGTCGTCGACAGCGATCAGCACCGCGAACAGCAGGAGCAACGCGGCCAGGGAGATGACGGCGTCACCGAGTAAGCGTCGCATGGCAAGTTCCTAACAAGTATCGAGACACTCCTAACGAGGTGGCGATCGCAAATCACGTACCTGACGTGCCGGATCGTGCTACCCGTTGAACGCGGCGAGTACATAGCGTTCCTTGCGGCGCGCGCCTGCGAGCGCCTCGCCCGACGCACACCAAATTCGAGACTCCACTTACGAATTCGCGGGCGCCGATGGCGATGCGCGGGGCGTGTCCGCCTACGGGCATGGGTTTGTTCCACCGCAATACAGCCTCACGTCGACACGAAATCGGGATGCGCGATTACGAATGTTGCGGCGGATGTGCAGGGTCGATGCTCGCGTCTTCACAGCGCGCTGTCGTCGCCAATCCGTGCATCGACCTCACAACGTGAGGCGCAACAGCAGTTACGGGTGCGTCACCGAACCGACGGCACGCGTGGCACATCCGTTGCGCTTATTGCTGAGTGTGGTCGCGGTCGTGTCGCCCGCTTGCGGCGGCCGCGTTCGTAATGGGACAGCGCGCCGGACTCGGAGGCGCCACAAAGAAAGGGATGTCATGAACTTCATTGCTCGCTTGCGTGCGCTTCTGCGCGATAGCTCAGGTCAGGACCTTCTGGAATATGCACTCCTCGTTGCGCTGATCGCGCTCGTGTGCGTCGCGGTGATCACCTCGACCGGCAGCGGCGTGCGGAACATCTTCTCGGCGATTTCGGCGGCGCTGACGACGGCGACGCCCGCTCCGTAAGGGGTGGTCGTTCCGAGCACGATTGCGGGCCGGGCTTCGCATGACGAGCCCGACCCGCAACCTCGCGGTTGGACCTGATTGAGGAGAGGACACACATGAATTTCATTGGTCGGTTGCGTGCCCTTCTGCGCGACAGCTCTGGCCAGGACCTCCTGGAATACGCGCTCCTGGTGGCGTTGATCGCTCTCGTGTGCGTGGCGGTCATCACGTCGACGGGCAGCGGGGTGCGGAACATCTTCTCGGCGATTTCGGCGGCGATCACGACCGCAACTCCTGCTCCGTAGGGAGTCGGTCGATGCTGGCTCTTACCGCTTGGGCGGGACCGGATACAGACCCGCCCAGCGGTGCGCCATTTGAGAGCGTAGGCGATTGACGAGTGCAGTTCGCACTCAACGCTCACACGTAATCGGATCGACAAGAGCACGAACATGATGCGACATGCAGTCACATACCTGGTGAACGCGACGATTCGCGACGAGTCCGGGCAGGACCTGCTCGAGTACGCGCTGCTCGTTTCACTCATCGCACTCGTGGCGGTGGGTGCGGTCACCACCGTCGGCTCGACGATCCAAGGGGTGTTCTGGACTTACATCTCGGGTGTCATGAATGGCCTCTGAGGCATTGGCTCTGACTGTGGTGGTCGTCGGCACCGGTCTCGCCGCGGTCATCGATCTCCGCACGCGTCGCATCCCGAACGCGTTGACGGGTGCGCTCTTGGTGATCGGCGTGGCCATCGCCGCCACCAAGCTGGGACCGGTCAATCTCGGTGGCGCGCTGCTCGGCTGTGCGCTCGGGCTGGCGTTCATGCTGCCCGGACATCTATTTGGCGCGACTGGCGCAGGCGACGTGAAGCTGTTCGCCGCGGCCGGCGCCCTGTTGGGGCCTGCGACCACGGTCCAGGCCTTTCTCTACACCGCCATCGCCGGTGGCGTGCTCGCCCTGGTGATCGCCATTCGGCGGCGTCGGCTGCAGCGCACGCTCGGCGCGACCGCCCGGCTCGTCGGACAGCGCGAAGGGGCGGTCGAAGCGATTGAAGGACTCGAGGCGGACAACCGATTTGCCTACGCGCCGGCGATTGCCGTCGGCGTCGTGATCGCCTCGCTGTTGTGAAGGAGACGTCAGACATGCGCCGAAGACTTCTCAGACGGGGGCGAGACGAGCGCGGCGCGGCGCTGCTGGAGATGGCGTTCACATTGCCGCTCCTGCTGTTCGTCTGCGTCGGCATTCTGGAATTTGGTCGCGCCTATCAGACCTGGCAGGTGCTGACCAATGCCGCGCGCGAGGGCGCGCGCATCGCGGTACTGCCCGGCTCGACGTCGACGGACGTGACCAATCGTGTCCGCACCTACATGCAGAACGGGCAGCTGCCGAAATACGCCACCGCCACCGTCTCCGTGACGCCGACGACGGTTTCGATTGGCGCGGGCACCGAGAGTGCCTCGCAGGTGACCGTGAACTATCCGTTCGACTTCATCGTGCTCGATCCAATCGCCAGGCTCGCCACCGGTCAGGGCACCGGGACGGGTGTGAACATGGTCGCATCGGCCACGATGCGTAACGAATCGTAGGAAAGAGGGAGCTGCCACTTATGGCTCGCATGCGCGTCTTCGTCGTTCTCGCACTGGCAATCGCGGCCGGTGGCACGTTCGCGTTCGGCACGTACAAATACATGCAGAACCCGCCGACGCGCACCGTCGGCGTGCCCACCAGCACGGTCGTCGTTGCCGCCGCGGATCTTCAGCTCGGCGCCGAGCTGCGGCGTGAAGATCTCAAGCCGATCCAATGGCCCGCAGGCGCAGTGCCGGCCGGGTCGTTCGGCAAGCCTGAAGATCTGATCGGCCGGGGCCTCATTCAGCCGGTGACGATGAACGAGCCGTTCCTGCCGGCCAAGCTGGCCTCGAAGGAAGCGGGTGCCGGGCTGCCTCCGGTCATCCCGCCTGGGTATCGCGCCCTGTCGGTTCGCGTCAACGACGTCGTCGGCGTCGCCGGCTACGTGTTGCCGGGTACGCATGTCGACGTGCTCGTCACGATCAACCCGACGAATCAGCCAACCGACGTCACGTCGAAACTCGTGCTGACGAACGTCCTGGTGTTGGCGTCGGGCACGAAGATCGAGCAGAGCGAGAACAACAAGCCGATTCAGGTCACGGTCGTCACGCTGATGGTCGCGCCAGATGAGGCGGAGAAGCTGACGCTGGCGAGCACCGAAGGCAAGATTCTGCTCGCTCTGCGCAACCCACTCGACAAGACCGCGCCGCCGACGCCCGGCATCAAGCCGGCACCACTGGTTGGTTCGGGTATGGCGCCGGTCCGCGTGGCTTCTGGCAGGGTCGTGAGCCGTCCGGCGCCGGTCGCGCCCGCGCCGGCCCCGGCACCGACCGTCGAGATCATCCGCGGTGACAAGCGCTCGCAAGAAGTCGTGGCGCAGGAGTAGCACGATGCGAATCACAGGGCAGAGAGCGTGGGCCGCCGCATGCGGCGCCCAGATGTTTATCCTCGGCGTGTTCGGTACGCCGCACCGTACGCTGGCACAGCAGATCGTGCCAGGGCCGACGGCCCCCGCCGCGATGGCGTCCAACGCCGCCGCGGTCGACACGGCCGCGGAGCCGAGCTCTGTGCAGCTGATCGTCGGCCGCTCCGCGCTGGTCGATGTCGGCGCGCCGATTCAGCGCGTGTCGCTGACGAGCGCCGATATCGCTGACGCGCTGGTGACCGGGCCGAACCAGTTGCTGGTGCACGGCAAGGTGCCGGGCTCGATCTCGATGTTCGTGTGGAGCCGCGCCGGCGGCGTCAAGCGATACGAGATCACTGTCTCGCGCGATCTGGCGCGCTTGAGCGACCAGATGCAGATCCTCTTCCCGGGCGAGGCGATTCAGGTCCACAGCAACGGCAAGCAGGTCGTGCTGTCGGGAACGGCCTCGCGCAAGGAAGTCGCTGACAAGGCGGTTGCGGTCGCGGCCGGCTACGTCGCGAGCAAGGACGATGTGGTGTCGCTGCTGCAGTCTCAGGCCGGGCCTGGCAGCGGCCAGGTGCTGCTGCGCGTCCGCTTCGCCGAAGTCGATCGCACGGCGATGACCCAGTTCGGCATGTCGTGGTTCACGAGCCCGACCGGCATCAAGAACACGGTCGGCCGCGTGACGACGCAGCAGTACCCCGCGCCCGACTTCGACAAGCTCCAGTGGACGAAAGTGGGCAACGACTGGCCCTCGGACGTCGCCACGGCGAGTGGCGAGTTCAAGTTCGGGGATTTCCTGAACCTGTTCTTCCTGAACGAGCGATACGACCTCGGCACGGTGATCAAGGCGCTGCAGACACGCGGTCTGTTCCAGAGCCTGGCCGAGCCGAACCTCGTGGCCGAGAGCGGTAAGGAAGCGAGCTTCCTCGCCGGTGGCGAGTTCCCGATTCCGGTCGCGCAAGGCTCCGGCGCCAACATCGGTGTCTCGGTGCAGTTCAAGGAGTTCGGTGTCCGACTGAACTTCACGCCGACTATCAACGGCGACCGCGTGCACCTCAAGGTGCGCCCCGAAGTGAGCACGCTCGACTTCGGCAACGCGCTGATCTTGAACGGCTTCCGTATTCCGGCGCTGTCGACGCGGCGCGCCGAGACGTCGCTCGAGCTGCGCAATGGGCAGACGTTCGCCATTGCCGGTCTGATGAACAACACGCTGCAGACCACGATCTCGAAGATCCCGGGCATCGGCGACATCCCGATCCTTGGGCAGCTGTTCAAGAGCCGCGCGCATCAAAAGGATCAGACCGAGCTGGTCGTCATGATCACGCCGGAGATCCTGCCGGCGGATTCACCGGGCGTGACGCGCCAGCTGCCGCGCTACCCGGAGACGTTCATGCCGCCGGTGACCGACAAGCAGATGAAGCCGCCGCCGCCTCCGGCGTTCCCGCCGTCGGCGCGGTCGACCGGTGCGGTGGCCACTCCGGCTCCGGCCCAGGCTGCCGCGGCGCCAACCGCCGACGATCGCAACGCGATCGAGCGTGCGCAGGACCGAGCGGCGCAGTCGCAGGGTCTGACGGCAACACCGGCCCAGGCGCAGTCGTTCTCGCCGGCTCCGGTGCAGCCGGTCACACCGACGCAGGTCGCGCCGCCGCAAACAACGGCGCAGACGCAAGCGCTGCCCCCGCAACCCGAGCGGCCGTCGATGACGCCGAAGCAGCGCGCGGACGAGCACTGGGAAGCGGGCCTCGCGGAAGAGGGCCGCTCGAAAGATCAGAAGAAGCTCGCCAAGGAGCAGAAGCGTCTTGACGCGCTGATGAAGGAACAGGCCAAGCGCGAGGCCGAAGCGGCCGAGAAGGCGAAGAAGGAAGAAGCCAAACGCGCGGCAGTCGAGCAGAAGCTGGCGGAGCAAGAGGCCAAGGAACAGGCCAAGCGTGATGCCGTAGCGGCCACGGAGCAGGCCAAGCGCGACGCCGCGGCGGCGAAGGCTTATGAAAAGGCGAACAAGGAGAAGGCCAAGGTCGACAAGCAGGCCTCGGCCGCTCCGAAGAAGGCCGACGACGACGCGCAGCGTCAGGCCGCGGCGCAGGCCGCGCAGCAGCGTGAACTCGATGCGGCGGCCGCGCGTTTGAAGCAGGCCGAGGCCGAGTATCAGGCGCAGCTCGCGCGCCGGATGGGCGAGCGCTGAGCCACCGATAACGGGAAGGGGCGGAATCATGCATGGCCGTCTGAGACATCTCGCGCGGGACGAACGAGGCATGTCGCTCGTGTGGACCGGCATCGGCTTCATGGCGTTCTTCGCCGCGACGACGCTGGCGATCGACGTGGGCATGTTCATGACCGCGCGGTCGCAAGCGCAGAACTCCGCTGACGCCGGCGCGCTCGCCGGCGCGACAGCGCTGGTCTTCAACGACTTCAACAACCGGTCGACCAGTGGACCGGCGGTGCAGAGCGCGAGGAACACCGCGCTCATCAATCAGGTCATCGGCTCCGCCGTCGACGTGAAGACAACCGACGTCACGTTTCCGACGGGACCGACCGGTCTCAACAATCGCGTCAAGGTCGACGTGTTCAGGACGGCCGATCGATCCAACCCGGTGGCCACGTTCATCGGGCCGATCTTCGGTATCAACACGGTGAACATCTCGGCCACGGCGACGGCGGAAGCGTCGCCGGCCAACGCGATGACGTGCGTGAAGCCGTTCATGATTCCCGACCGGTGGACCGAGAACACCAATCCGGCTTGGGACGTGGACGACACGTACGAGCACTACGACAACCACGGGAACGAGCTCGCGGTGCACGACGACTACGTCGCACCGGGTCAGCCCGGCTACAACGGATACAACCCGACGACCGACAAGGGGATGCAGCTCGTACTGCGCGCCGGCACCGGCAACAACATCGAGCCGACGGCGTACTACTCGTGGAGCATGCCAGGAGCGCCCTCCGGCGAGATCGGCGGCGACTGGTATCGGCAGAACATCGCCGGCTGCAATCGGTCCGTCGTTCACCCCGGCGACTCGATGATTCAGGAGCCGGGCGCGATGTCGGGCCCCACGATCCAGGGCATCGAAGAGCTGATCGCCCAGGACCCCAACGCGACCTGGGATACGACGACGAACCAGGTGATCAACAGCGCGAAGGAACCGAGCCCGCGAGTGTTCCCGATCCCGCTGTACGACCCGGAGTACTACGCGATCGGTAAGAAAAACGGGCGTAATGCCGATTACAAGGTTGCTAACTGGATCGGGTTCTTCGCCGATAGGGTGGTCGGCAATCAAATTTATGGACGCATCACGCCGATATTGGGAGTGATCGACCCGAACGCGGGGCCCGCGCCCGCTGGCTCGTTTCCGATGGCTATTCGACTGGTGCAATAAACATGGCTCGACTCGCAGGCTCCCTCCATACACAGGACGAATCCTTCCGCTCGGACGTCGCCACGCTGCTCCGATCGACGGCCGTGCAAGTGTCGCTTGGCGACGAGCGTTCGGCCCGGCCCGGCGTCTCGCCTGACATCGTCTTCGTCGACGGCCGCAACGATCTCGACGGCGCGATGCACGCCGTCGAACGGCTGCGCGCCTCACATCCGCTGGCGGCGATCTTCTTCATGGCCGACGCCACCAGCCCGGATCTGATTCTGCGCTCGATGCGCGCTGGTGCGAACGAGTTCTTCGCCTGGCCGCCGTCGCGCACCGCGCTCGACGAGGCGCTGCAGCGGACGTCCGCCCGCCGCGCCCAGGCGCCCGTGGATCGGTCCGACTCGCGGATCATCGCGTTCTTCGGCGCCAAAGGCGGCGCCGGCACCACCACGATTGCCGTCAACTGCGGCGTCGATATCGCGCGCCTGCGCAAGCGTCCGACCCTCATCGTCGATCTGAAGCCCGGTCTGGGCGAAGTGACGTTGTTCCTCGGCGTGCGCAGCCGCTACACGCTGCTCGATGCGCTCGACAACGTGCACCGGCTCGACCACGAGTTCCTGCGCGAGCTCGTCGTCAAGCACAAGTCCGGTCTCGAGATTCTCGCCGGGTCGGATCTGTTCGATCGCCCGGGCAGCAACGATAGCCACACCATCGAAGAGCTGTTCCGCATCCTGGGCCGGCACTACGAATACATCATCGTCGACGCCGGCTCGCAGCCGAGCGCGTCGGCGTTCTCCGCCATCTACGGCGCCGACACCATCTGTCTGGTCGCCAGCCCGGACGTGCCGTCGGTGCGCAACGCGCAGCGGCTGCTCGATCGCATCGGCCAGCTCGGAGCGTCGGGCGAGCGGATCCGTCTGTTGTTGAATCGCGCCGCCGAGCCGTATCCGATTCCGCCCGAACAGATCGAGAAGGCGATCGGGCACCCGATCTTCCAGATGTTGTTGAGCGACTACAAGACGGTCTCGACGGCGCTCAACTCCGGCGTGCCGATTGCGCTCGCCGGCAACAGCGAGCTGGCCTCACAGTTCGACGAATTCACCAGACGGATCATCGATCCATCATCGCCGGCGGCTCCGGCTCGGCGTCAGGCGCTCGGGCTACAGCGGCTCGCGTCCATGTGGTAATCGCCGATGCGTAACGCTGCCCCGCAAGCCATTCCGCCCGCCGCAGCTCCGGCTTCGGTCCGGCAACAGTATCTCGACCTCCGCGCCTCGGTTCATCGCAAGCTGCTCGGGCGGCTGAACCTCGAAGCGCTCGCCCATGCCGATCGCGCGAAAGCAGAAGGCGAGATTCGCCAGCTGCTGATCCAATTGCTGTCTGAGGAATCGACGCCGATCAGCATGGCCGAACGGGACACGCTGTTCGTCGAGGTGCTCGACGACGTATTCGGCCTCGGGCCGCTCGAGCCGCTGCTGCGCGACCCGAGCATCAGCGACATCCTGGTCAACACCTATCGCAACGTCTTCGTCGAGCGGAAGGGCGTGCTCGAGCGCGTCACCGCGACGTTCCAGGACGATGCGCATCTGCTGCGCGTGATCGATCGCATCGTCAGCCGCGTCGGCCGCCGCGTCGACGACAGCTCGCCGATGGTCGACGCGCGGCTGCAGGACGGCTCGCGTGTCAACGCGATCATTCCGCCGCTGGCGGTCGATGGTCCGCTGCTCTCGATTCGCCGCTTTCCCGCCGATCGGCTGAAGGCGGAGGACCTGGTCAACCTCGGCGCGTTGACCAAGCCGATGCTCGATTTCCTGACTCACTGCGTCCGCGCGCATCTCAACTGCATCATCAGCGGCGGCACCGGCGCTGGCAAGACGACACTGCTCAACGTGCTCTCCGGCTTCATCTCCGCGCGCGAGCGCGTCGTCACGATTGAGGACGCGGCCGAATTGCAGCTGCACCAGGAGCACGTGGCGCGGCTCGAAACGCGCCCGCCGAACGTGGAAGGCAAGGGAGCGGTCCGCCAGCGGCAGCTGGTGGTGAACGCCCTGCGTATGCGTCCCGATCGCATCGTCGTCGGCGAGGTTCGCGGCGAAGAAGCCCTCGACATGCTCCAGGCGATGAACACCGGTCACGACGGGTCGTTGACGACGGTACACGCCAACACGCCGCGCGACGCGCTGACCCGTATCGAGACGATGATCGCGATGGGCTCGACGTCGCTGCCCGACAAGGCGATGCGGCAGCAGATCGCGTCGGCGATCCAGCTGGTCGTGCAGCAGACGCGCCTCTCGGACGGCACGCGCAAAATCACCAGCATCTCCGAAATCACCGGCATGGAAGGCGACGTGATCACGATGCAGGAGATCTTCGTGTTCGAGAAGGCCGGCATCAGCAAGGAAGGCAAGGTGCTCGGCCGGTTCCGCGCCACCGGCGTGCGGCCGAAGTGCTCGGAACGCCTGCGCGCCGCCGGCATCGTCCTTCCCACCGAGATGTTCGAAGGTGTGACGGAGGTCCGGTAAATGTTAGCCGCCCTGATCGTATTCGTCGTCGTCGCGGCCATCGTCGGGGCTGTTCTGCACAGCGCGATGAAAGTGCCTGGCGCGCTCGCCGAGCGGCGCATGGAGCGCCGGCTGCAAGAAGTGTCGTTCCGCGAGAGCGGCCCGAGCGGGCAGCCGATGTCGTTCCTCCGGCAGAAGAGCGACGGTCCGTTGCCGGCGCTCGGTCGCGTGTTCGGCGGCGACGACTCGGGGCTGGCCCGGCTGATCGAGCAGTCCGGCGTCAACACGTCGCCCAGCACCATCCTTCTTGTCAGCATCGGGCTGAGCGTCGTTTTCGTGCTCGTGTCGATGATGTTCGTCCGGCTTCCGGTGGCGTGGATCATCGCCGGCGTGATGGGATGCGTCTCGCCGACGCTGTGGCTGAAGTACAAGCGAAACGTCCGGATGAAGAAGTTCGAAGAGCAGTTCCCCGAGGCCCTCGACCTGCTCTCGCGAGCGATTCGCGCCGGCCATGCGTTCCAGACCGCGATGGGTATGGTGGCCGACGAACTGCCGGCGCCCGTCGGTATCGAGTTCAGGAAGAGCTTCGATCAGCAGAACTTCGGCCTGCCGTTGAAGGACGCCCTCGACGAGTTCTCGGTGCGCATGCCGAGTCTCGACGTACGGTTTTTCGTCACCGCCGTGTTGATTCAACGCGAGACGGGCGGCAACTTGTCGGAGATCCTCGACAACCTCGCGCACGTCGTCCGCGAGCGGTTCAAGATTCTGCGCCAGGTGCGCGTCCACACGGCGCACGGCCGCTTCACCGGATACGTGCTGCTCGCGCTGCCGGCCGCACTCGGCATCGCGCTCAACTTCATCAACCCCGATCACATGCGGCTGCTGTTCGAGGAGCGCATGGGCCACATGATGATCGCCACGGCGATTGTGATGCAGATCGTCGGTTACATCTGGATTCGTAAAGTCATCAAGATCGAGGTGTAGCGTGACCCTGCTGCTGCCCCTGCTCGCGTTTCTGTTCGTCGCGCTGCTCGTTGCGGGCGCGGCCATGATGCTGGCGCCCGCCGGCGGCGGCATCATCCAGCGCCGCCTCGGCGAGCTGCGCGCCATGCCTGGCATGCCGGTCGAGGAACCGTCTGCGTACAGCGAGACGATGGTCAAGAGCCTCAAGAAGCTGGGCAAGTACGCACCCGCGGCCAGTAGGGAAGTCGGCAAGATTCGCGGACGACTCGTCTCGGCCGGGTATCGCGGCGGCGAGGCGATGGCCGTGTTCATGGGCATCCGGCTCGGCTTCTCGCTGCTGCTGTTCCTGGCGATGTCGCTGCCCATCCTGGTCCGGCCGAACGTCCTGATTGCCCTCGGTGCGGCGGCGATCGGGTACATGGCTCCGGGATTCGTGCTGGCGCGGATGGCCAAGAAGCGGCAGCACCGCATTCGCCTGTCGCTGCCCGACGCGCTCGACCTGCTCGTGGTCAGCGTCGAGGCCGGTCTCGGTCTCGATCAGGCGATTCAGCGCGTCGGCGAGGAGCTCGCGTTCGCGCATCCGGATCTGTCCGACGAACTGCGGCTCGTCAACCTCGAGATGCGTGCCGGCAGTGCACGTACCGAAGCGCTCCGGCATCTGGCCGATCGCACCCAGGTCGACGACCTGGGGTCGCTGGCGGCGATGTTGATTCAGACCGATAAGTTCGGCACCAGCGTCGCGCAGTCGCTGCGTGTGCAGTCGGAGACGCTGCGGACGAAGCGGCGCCAGCGGGCCGAGGAAGCCGCGGCGAAGACGGGCGTGAAGATGGTCTTCCCGCTGGTGTTCTGCATCTTCCCGGCAATCTGGGTCGTGACCATCGGCCCGGCCGCGATCAAGTTCGTGCAGGTGCTCTTCCCGATGGTGAACAAATGACAACCGCGGTTCTTGACGAGGTCCTGACCCGGACGACGACGGCGCCACCAGTTCCGGCCCGTCTCGAGGACACCGGGCTTGCCGCCGATCAGCTCGAGCAGCTGCTCGTCAAGCACCTGTACGGCGGTGAGTGCACTGGCCTGACGCTCGCCGAGCGGCTGCGTTTGCCGTTCAACATCCTCGAGCCGCTGATCGAGCGCCTCCGAAGCCTGATGCTGGCCGAAGTGCGCGGCACGACCGGCACATCGAGCGCGAGCTACCGCTATGCGCTCACCGACCTCGGCCACGCGCGTGCGGTCCAGTACTTCCAGATCAACACGTATACCGGCGTGGCGCCCGTCCCGCTCGCCAGCTACATCGCACAGATGCGTGTGCTCGCGGCGTCGCGCGGATACATCGATCGCGAGCGGCTTCGGCGCGGCTTCGGTCACCTCATCGTGAGCGATGAGATCCTGGAGCAGCTCGGTCCGGCGGCCAACGCCAACAAGGCGATCTTCCTCTACGGGCCGCCCGGAAACGGCAAGACGGTGTTGGGCGAAGGGATCGGCCGCGCGATCGGCGGCGACATGTACATGCCGTACGCGATCGACGTCGAGGGGCACATCGTCACGATGTTCGACCCGATCAACCACGAGCCGCTCGAAGACGTCACGCCAGACCCGACCAGCATCCTCGCCTCGGAGCCCAAGGATCGACGCTGGGTGCGCATCCGCCGTCCCGTCGTGATCGTCGGCGGTGAGCTGACGCTCGAGATGCTGGATCTGACGTTCAACCCGCTGTCGCGCTTCTACGAGGCGCCGCTGCAGCTCAAGGCCAACGGCGGCATCTTCCTGGTGGACGACTTCGGCCGGCAGCGGATGCGTCCCGAGGATCTGTTGAACCGCTGGATCGTGCCGCTCGAGAGCCGCGTGGACTACCTCACGCTGCACACCGGCAAGAAGTTCCAGGTGCCGTTCGACGTGCTCACCGTGTTCGCGACGAACCTCGACCCGATGTCGCTGGCCGATGAGGCGTTCCTGCGCCGCATCCCCTACAAGATTGCCGTCGTCGATCCGTCGGTGGAGCAGTTCACGAAGATCTTCGAGATGAACTGCCGCCGCCGCGATCTCAAGTTCCACCCGGTGATGGCGGCGTACCTGCACCGCCGGCATTACCTGCCGACCAATCGCTCGCTGCGCGCGTGCCATCCGCGCGATCTGCTCGACCAGGTGACCGCGCTGTGCCGGTATCGCGGCGAGGAGCCGACGCTCAACCGCGAGAACCTCGATTCCGCGTGCGAGGCGTACTTCCTCGACGAGAAGCGCATCCAGGAAGAGTCGCTTCGCCACAAGAAGCAGCGGGAGGCACTTGGAGTCCGCTGATGGTGGAGTCGATCCTCTCGCTGGTCAATCAGCGCACCGATCAGGCGCTGGCACAACACGTTGAAGTCGCGGTGACGCGGAGCGCCCGCCGGAAGGGGCTGCTCGGGCGCGATGGGCTCGGCGCCTCGTGCGCGCTGATCCTGGCGCCCTGTGCGGCGATTCACACGATGTTCATGCGGTTCGACATCGACGCGGTGTTCGTCGACGATGACGGCCGCGCGGTGAAGGTGGTGCGCAAGCTCGTGCCGTGGCGAATCGCCGCCACCGCCTCGGCGCACGCCGTCGTCGAGTTCGCGGCGGGGACGCTGCAGGACGAGAACGTCGCCGTCGGTGATCGGCTGTATCTGCGGGCGCCCGATGGCAACCGGGTCGGGCTGTCCGTTCGCGACCTTCGAGAACGCGTGTGCTGAGCAAGAAACCAGACGGCGTACTCGACCCTGAAAAGCAGTACGCGGTGGTGCTGCTGAACGAAGAGCAGGTCCAGCAGCTGATGGGCGGTCGGCCGGCGACCCGTCCGGTCAATCGCGGCTACTCCGTGCGCGACGTGCACAGCCGGTTCCTCCGCTTGAAGCGGCAGACGACCGCGGTGGCGATCACGCTGCTGGTGCTCGGAATCGGCGCGTTCGTGTGGTTCATGGTGCCGCAGCCGGCGGTCGCCTCGATCTTCGCGTGGAAAGAGACCGAGGACGACCCCTTTCTGCCAACCGGCGCCAGCTTCAGTGTGACCGTCGCCTCGCTCGATAGCAGCGACGCGGCCGGCTCGGCCGCGACTCGTGTGCGGAGTCTGGGTTTGCCGGTGTTCACGCGGCTGTCGCCGGACAAGAGCCAACTTCATCAGGCGATGGTCGGCCCGTACGCGTCGCTCGACGAAGCGGAGCGCGTCCAGCGCCGGTTGTCGCGGGCGGGCATGAGCGGAGCGCGGATCTTCGTCGACGAATCGCTGCGCAACGTGCCGCGGAGCGAGGCGCCGCAGGGGATTCCCGACAGCAATCCGAACGTGCTGCTGATCGGTGCGCCCGATCGCGTGACGCTCGTCGTCGAGATGCCGACCGAGCCGCGTCAGGTGCGGTCGCGTCGTTCGGATGGATTGATGGATCTCGACGTGGGGCCGATGCCGAATCCGGTCTACGCGCAGCAGTGGGTTGCGCCGGAAGGCGTGCATCTGGTCGAGCGCGTCGCCATCGAAAGCGCGCCGCCCTCAGAGAATGGCCAGTTCCTCCGCGCGCACATCGCCGTGCCCGCGTTCGCGCACGCCAATGTGCGCTCGGAAGGCAAGCGCGTCTACGTCGATTTCACCTGGCCGCTGACGCAGCAACCAGAGAAGGCGACGGCGCAGCCGTCGTCGGCGCAGTTTGCCGCTGGTGAGCCTGCTGATCCGGCGCCAACCGTATCCTCGCTGCCCGCGCCCGCGGCACCATCGATGTCCGCGCCAACGCTGGCCCCGGCGACACGACCGGCCGCGGCGCCAACGCCGGCTTCGGCTCGACCGACGCCCGCGCCCACGTCTGCGCCGTCGTCGCCAGCCAGCACGCGTGCCGACCAGCAGTATGTTCAGGCGGTTGGACCGATCGTGGATCGGCTCACCGAGATCAAGCCGTTCCTGCTATCGGCGTCGCAGTCGGGTTCGCCTGAGGTGCTGAAGGCATTGGACGACACGTTGTCCAAGCTCGAGACGTCGCTGAAAGGACTGCATCCGCCGGCATCAGCGGCCGATCAACATCAGATGCTGTCGGAGGTGCTGCGCACCGCTCGTCGCGCGCTCAATCCGACGTTCAGCGGCGATCGTCACGCGCAGGCGCAGCAGGCGGTCGGGATGTTCGAAGCGTCCACAGTCGCGGTAACCACGAACTAATCG
>Ga0207428_10000865_pt1 | contig 34084 bp, 30 predicted proteins | sample RhiMethybrSRZTD1_FD_187600 | JGI IMG/M metagenome (GOLD analysis project Ga0207428, IMG submission 187600) | Populus rhizosphere microbial communities from Tennessee, USA - Rhizosphere MetaG P. TD hybrid SRZTD1 (SPAdes) (version 3) | ecosystem: Host-associated > Plants > Roots > Rhizosphere >...
GAACGCCCAGCTCACCTCGAGCCGCTGGTCGCCGGCGAGCGTCGGGTCGGCGACGGTGAGGACCGGGAGCTGATCATCGGCGATCAGCACCACCGTGTCCCGCGACAGTTCGGAGTCCGTCGCGTCCAGCAGGACGACGTCGTAGGCGCCCTGCTCCAGTTGGGTGGTATCGAACGCCACCGTCCCATCTGGGCCGGGACCGGCCGGCAGATCCGCCAGCGGCGTCGTCGAGCCCGTGGCGGTCAGGATCACGTGGTCGCCCGGTCCCTCGGCGTGGAAGCGAGCCCGGAGCGGGAGACCGAGCCTGGCGCTCTCGCCCTCGGCCACCACCGAGACCGGCATGAGCGCGGGCGTGATGATGAACGACGAGGCCACGGCCCGGTGGTCGGAGGGGTAGGGGCGGATCGCGATGTCAGCGTTCGCGCGCGACTCGCCGATGATCGTGCTCCCGGTCGTCTGGACCGGACCCGCCGCCCAGACGAAGTCGATCCGGTCGAAGACCTCCCAGGGGTACACATAGGGGGCCGGGTACCCCGCCGTCCACGTGAAGCCGGGGTCGGCGACGGGGTCCGGGAACACCTCGCGGTAGGAGTCGCGGAACCCGGCCGCCTCCATCGCGAGGGAGACCGGCCAACGCATCGTGTACGGAAGCCCGCGCGCGCGGACCGCGGCGGGGGTCCAGTCGCGGTGGGAGGGGGCGTTGAAGTCGCCGGTGAAGAAGGTGGGCACGCCCGCGAAGAGCAACGGCTCGAGCGCCGAGAGGTGGTCGCGGATCTGGTCCAGGCGCGTGCGACGCTCCTGCGCCACGGCCTCGGCGCGGTCGAACCCGCGGTTGACGATCCGGTAGGGCGTGTAGGGGCAGCACGTGAGGTGTGTGTTCGCGATCGCGGCCACCTCGCCCGGCGCGAGCAGGAGATAGGCCCAGTCACCGTTCGAGCCGGCGGGTTCCAGGATCGGGAACCGCGAGAGAAGGTGCATCCGTGGCGAGGCGTGATACCCGAGCTCCTTCGCGATCCGGCGGATCCGCGCGTACGGCTCCTGGAGGCCCACCACATCCGCGCCCGCCTCACGGATCCCGTGGACGACCTCGTCGAGTCCGTGGGTGACGGTGGCGCCGTACCAGATGTTGAACGTCATCACGGTGAGATCCACCGGTTGCGGCGCCGTCCGCCCCGAGGCGTCGCCCGTCGAGGTCTCGATCGGCCCGATCGCCAGGGCGGCGATGATCAGCGCGCCCGCGTACAGCCGTCGCCTGGCCGCCATGGTCGGCGCAGCATAGTCCGGCCGACCCTGGCTATGCTCTGCGCTCCACGGGCCCGCCGACCGATCGACAAGGAACGACGCATGGCACGCAACGGCACCGCCGACCTCGCGTTCGTGAACGGCCGCGTCTACACGATGGACGCCGCCCGTCGCTGGGCGGGTGGGGTCGCGGTCAGGGAGGGGCGGATCGTCGCGGTCGGGATCGACGCCGAGGTCCGGGAGCTGATCGGTCCGGGGACGAACGTCGTGGATCTCGGAGGCAGGATGCTCCTGCCGGGGTTCCAGGACGCCCACATCCATGCGGCCGCGAGTGGCCTGGAGATGCTGCGCTGCAACCTTTCCGACGCATATTCCCTTCCCGAGTACGAACGTATCGTGCGTGATTACGCGGCCGCGCATCCCGACGACGCGTGGATCGTGGGGAGCGGCTGGTCGATGGACGTGTTCCCGTCCGGGAACCCACCGAAAGAACCGTTGGATGGAGTCGTCGCCGATCGACCGGTGCGACTGTGGAGTCGCGACGGCCACAGCGTGTGGGTGAACTCGCGCGCGCTCGAGATCGCGGGGGTGACCCGGGATACGCCGGACCCGGCCGACGGATGGATCGTGCGCGCCGAGGACCGGGAGCCGGCCGGAACCCTCCACGAAGGCGCCATCGACCTGGTCGAGAGGCATGTGCCCGAGCCCTCGGCCGAGGACCGGATCGACGGCCTGCGGACCGCGCAGACCTACCTCCACTCCTTGGGGATCACGGCGTGGCAGGACGCGATCGTCGGTGGCCACGATCCTACGTTCGACACCTACGTGTCGTTCGCGCGCTCTGGCGAGCTCACCGCGCGTGTCGTCGGAGCCTTGTGGTGGGATAGGCACCGCGGGCTCGAGCAGGTCGAGGATCTGATCGAGCTCCGGGAACGCAGCCTGGCGGGCCGGTTCCGCGCGACATCCGTGAAGATCATGCAGGACGGGGTGATCGAGAACCTCACGGCCGCCGTCCTCGAGCCCTATCTCGACGCGGATGGGCGCCCGACCGGGAACCGCGGGAAGTCGTTCGTCGACCCCGAGGAACTCAAGTCGGTCGTGACTCGTCTGGACGCCGAGGGGTTCCAGGTGCACGTCCACGCGATCGGCGAGCGGGCCGTCCGGGAGGCGCTCGATGGCATCGAGATGGCTCGCCAAACCAACGGCCCGAACGATCACCGGCATCACATCGCGCACATCCAGGTGATCCATCCCGACGACCTGCCCCGCTTCCGCGAGCTCGGCGTCGTCGCGAACGCGCAACCGCTGTGGGCGGTCAACGAGGGGCAGATGCTGCACCTGACGATCCCGTTCCTCGGTGCGGAGAGGTCGTCCTGGCAGTACCCGTTCGGGAGCCTGGTGCGGTCGGGAGCCACCCTCGCGATGGGGAGCGACTGGGCGGTCTCCAGCCCCAATCCTCTCTGGGAGATGCACGTCGCCGTGCACCGCACCGCCCCGAGCGCCTACGAGTACGGGGGCGGGACCGGCGAGCCGTTCCTGCCCGATGAGCGGATCGACCTGCCGACGGCGCTGGCCGGGTTCACGATCAACAGCGCCTACGTGAACCACCTCGACCATCTCACCGGGTCGATCGAGGTCGGGAAGCGGGCGGATCTCGCGGTCCTCGATCGGGATCTGTTCGAGCACCCGGTCGAGGAGATCGCCGACGCCTCCGTCATACTCACGTTCGTCGACGGCGAGCGCGTCTACGACGCTGAGGGGCCGGCCTGACACCGGGCTGCCGCTGACCAACGGTCACGAGGGCTCGTTGCCAGGTCGCGGGGCCGGACGCACGATAGCCGCGGCCCGATCGGGCCGAGGCAGCCACCGAGCCGAGGAGGTTCCGCCATGGCCTTCGACATGAGCCGGGTGCAACGCGGGGCACGCAACCGGCGAACGCCGTATCACGAGGCCGCGCAGAAGTACGACCCGAAGGGCTACACGGTCTACAACCACATGTACTTCCCGATCCGATTCGACTCGTTCGAATCCGAGTTCGAGACCCTCCTCAACGGCGTGACGCTCTGGGACGTCGCGGTCGAACGCTGCCTCGAGATCGGCGGTCCCGACGGCTTCCGGTTCGCCCAGCTCCTGACGCCGCGGGACCTGTCGAGGTGCGCCGTAGGGCAGGGCAAGTACGTGCTGATCTGCGACAGCGACGGGGGCATCATCAACGACCCGGTCCTCACGCGGATGGACGAGAGCACCTTCTGGTTCGCCCTCGCGTCCTCGGACGCCCTCCTGTTCGCCCGCGGGCTGAGGAACGCCTACCCGGACCTCGACGTGACGATCCGCGAGGCGGATGTCGCACCACTCCAGGTCCAGGGGCCGAAGTCGAAGGACCTGATGGCCAAGCTGATCGGCCCGGAGATCCTCGACCTCAAGTACTACTTCTGGACCGAGGCGAAGATCGCGGGGGCGCCGGTCGTGATCACGCGCACCGGTTGGACCTCGGAGGTCGGCTACGAGGTGTACCTCACCGACACCACGAAAGGCGCCGAGGTCTACGACGCGATCATGGAGGCGGGGGAGGAGTTCGAGATCCGCCCGACGGGGCCGAGCGACATCCGGCGGATCGAGGGGGCCATCTTCAACTGGGGCGCCGACATGACCTACGAGAACGACCCGCTGGAGATGGGACTCGAGCGCCTGGTTGACTGGGACCTCCCGGACGACGCCTGCATCTCCATGCGAGCGCTTCGCGAGATCAAGGAGCAAGGGGTGCGCCGCAGGATCAACGGCCTGGAGCTGGACGGACGGCCGTTCCCCGAGCTCAACAACCTGAAGTGGCCCATCGTGGATCGGGGGGAGGAGATCGGCAGGGTGACCTCGGCGATCTACTCGCCCCGTCTGGAGCGCAACATCGGGTTCGGATGGCTGCCGGTGCAGCGATCGACGCTGGGCGAGCGCGTCACCGTCGAGACCGAGTGGGGTCCGCGTTCGGGGACCGTGGTCGAGATGCCGTTCGTAGACCCGGGCAAGCAGATCCCGGTCTCCTGAGGCGCCCGCCGTCCGAACTGAAGCGCCGTTCAGTCAAGTCCGCCCACCCGTGGTCGGAGCGAGGCTTGCGACCGGGTCTCGATTGAACGATGATTCAAAGACCCGAGGCGCCCGGTCGCGGGGATCGAAGGGGGTCGTGCCCGGATGGTGAACGAACGGCAGGAGATGCTCGAGCAGAGCGCGACGATCTACTTCGGACCCTGGTACCGACGATCCCCGTTCTTCGACGCGACGCGGCGCGCCGGCTGCACCGCCTACGACGTCTACAACCACATGCTCCTGCCGGCGTACTTCGACGATCCCGTGGTCGAGTACTGGGCGCTGCTGAACGACGTGACCGTGTGGGACGTGGCGGTCGAGCGCACGGTCGAGATCTCGGGCCGGGACGCCGATCGCCTCGTGGACTCGCTCACCTGCAGGGACCTGACGAGGTGCGCCGTCATGCAGGGCAAGTACATGATCGTGACCGCGCCCGACGGCGGGATCCTCAACGATCCGGTGTTACTCCACGTCGGCGAGGATCGTTGGTGGATGCAGCTCGCGGACTCGGACGCCGGGCTGTACGCGCTCGGCGCGGCGGCGCGGTCGAACCTCGACGTCGAGGTCTCATACCCCCACGCGTACCCGATGCAGGTCCAGGGAGCGAAGGCCGCCAAGACGCTCGAAAAGCTCGTCGGTCCCGCCGTGCTCGACCTCAAGTACTACTGGTGCGACTGGTTCGACGTCGGCGATATCCCGGTGCTGATCAGCCGGACGGGGTGGACCGCGGTCCAGGGGTTCGAGATCAACCTGCTCGACCCCGGCCGGGGCGACGACCTGTGGGACGCGGTCTTCGCGGCGGGCGAGGAGTTCGGGATCCGGCCGGTCGCGCCCGTCGAGGCGCGCCGCATCGAGGCGGGGATCATGAACTACAACTCCGACATGACCCACGAGGACACGCCGTTACACCTGATGGGCCTGGAGCACCTCGTCGAGGACCAGCCGCAGGACTACATCGGCAAGGAGGCGCTCGAGGCCCTCAAGGCCGAGGGCGTGGATCGCAAGCTCGTGGGGATCGAGTGGTCGGGCGACGAGCTCAAGGCCGAGCTTTCGTGGTTCTGGCCCGTGGTTCGGGGGGGTGTGCAGATCGGCCGGGTCACCGATGCCGTCTGGTCGCCGAAGCTCGAGAAGAACATCGGCTACGCGTGGGTGCCGATCGAGCTGGCCGCGCCCGGGACGAGCATCGACGTGGAGTCCGAGCACGGGCCGATCACGGTCTCGACGGCCGTGATCCCGTTCATCGACGCCCGCAAGGAGGTCCCGGCGGCCTCCCTGCGCGGCTAGCGTCTACGCCGGCCCGACCGAGAGGGCGTCGCATGGAGGGCACCAGGGTCGACCGGAGGCCGCCGGAGACCGCGGCCCCCGCCAAGGGCTTCCGGCGCGCCCTCCTGCTCGTCGAACGCGTCACGAAGGAGACCGTGTGGGACTGCCGCATGTGCGGGCAGTGCATCCTGCACTCGACGGGGCTCTCGTGCCCGATGCGCTGCCCGAAGAACCTTCGGAACGGCCCGTGCGGCGGCACGCTGCAGGACGGGAGCTGCGAGGTGCTGCCCGAGATGAAGTGCGTCTGGGTCGCGGCGTGGGAGGGCTCGCGGCGCCTGCCGCTGTGGCGGGATCACATCCAACACATCGAGCCTCCGGTCGACTGGCGGCTCCAAGGCACGTCGTCGTGGGAGAACCTCGTGACGGGACGCGACCGCCGGGTACCGGAGGGCTGGTCGGGATCCTCGCACGGATCCGGTTCGTGAGACCCACTTCATGACGGACGACGCTCCGCGCAGTCACCTCCACCGTCTGCTGCACGACGGCGAGTTCGTCGTCACGGCCGAGTTGCAGACGAGCGATTCGGCCGACCCGGCGCGCGTCATCGAGCTCGCAGGGACCCTCCGAGGCAAGGTCGACGCGGTGAACTGCACGGACAACAGCGCCGCCCATGCGCACATCGCCGCGATGGCGGCCGCTCGTCTGCTCTTGGATCAGGGCGTCGAACCCCTGATGCAGCTGGTCTGCCGCGACCGCAACCGGCTCGCCCTGCAGGCCGACCTCCTGGGTGCCGCGGCGCTGGGGGTCCGCAACATCGTGTGTATGACCGGGGACGACGTCAGCGCCGGCGATCATCCCGAGACCAAGCCGATCTACGACCTCGACTCGGTTCAGCTGATCAGGACGGCGAGGATCATGCGCGACGCGGGCACCTACCTGTCGGGTCGGCCCCTGACCGACGCGCCCAGCTTCCTGATCGGCGCCGTCGAGAACCCGTTCGCGCCCCCGCTCGAGTTTCGGCCGATGCGGCTGGGCACGAAGATCGAGGCGGGCGCCGAGTTCATCCAGACCCAGATCTGCTTCAACCTGGACAAGCTGCGGCTGTTCATGTCGCGGTGCGCCGAGCTCGGGTTGCTCGACCACGTCTGGGTGCTCGCGGGTGTGTTCGTGCCGAACTCCGCGGCGGGTGCGCGCTACCTGCGCGACCAGGTGCCGGGGCTCGACGTGCCCGAGGACGTGATCGAGCGCATGGAGGGTGCGCCCCGAGGCGAGCAGAGGGAGGAGGGGATCCGGCTCGCGCTCGAGATCGTCGAGGCGGTCCGGCGGATCCCAGGGATCTCGGGTGTCCACCTGATGACGATCAACCACGAGGAGGCCATCCCGCGTGTGGTCGAGGGCGCGGGACTGCTGCCGCGGCCACCCGCCGAGGATGTGGCGATCGTGTAGCGGTCGTGTCCGTGCGGACGAGTCCTTCCGGCAGCGGCTGAACGACGGGGCGCCGCGTGTCGAATGGCCGCTGTAACCGACAGACTGGAGCCATGACCATGAGGCGCGCTCTCCTCGCGCTCGGCGTCGTTGCGGCGCTGGCGTTCTCCGCGTGCACCACCGGAACCAGCACCAAGAGCACCGCCGAGCCCAAGGCGGTCTTCCCGTCCAGCCAGCCGACCGTCGCCACGGGGCAGGGCGCCGTGGTCCGGGTCGTGCACAACGTGCTCCCGGCGGTCGTGAACGTCGTGGCCGAAAGCTCCGAGGGACAGGGCGAGGGGACCGGGTTCGTCGTGCGCTCGGACGGCATCATCGTGACGAACTTCCACGTGGTCGAGGGGGCATCGAAGGTCACGGTGCTCAGCTCGGCCGATCAGCCTGTCCACTACGACGCTCGCGTGATCGGCGGTGACGAGGAGGCAGACCTCGCCGTCCTCCAGGTGGACGCGACCGATCTGCCGACGGTCGCGATGGGGAACTCGTCCGATCTGCAGCTCGGCCAGCAGGTCGTCGCGCTCGGCTACGCGCTCGGCCTGGCGGGCGGGCCGTCCGTCACGACCGGCGTCGTCTCCTCGCTCACGCGCCGGATCACGGTGCAGGATCCGCGGTGCACCGAATGCACCAACGGCGAGCGGGTGTATACGGACGTCATCCAGACCGATGCCGCGATCAACCCCGGGAACTCCGGAGGACCCCTCCTGAACATGGCGGGGCAGGTCGTCGGCATCAACACGGCGGGGGCGAACCAGGCCGAGAACATCGGGTTCGCGATCCAGATCGACTCGGTCAAGCCGACGATCTTCCAAGCCGCCGAGCACCCGTCCCAGCCGGTCGCGTTCATGGGGATCTCCTCCGCGGACGCGTCGGACGCGTCGATCCAGTTCGAGTTCGACCCGCAGGTCACGAGCGGGGCCGTGATCGTGGACGTGGTCAACGGCGGGCCGGCCGAGCAGGGCGGGATCCAGGTCGGCGACGTCATCGTGCAGTTCGACGGCCAGGCCGTGGACTCGGCCGAACGGCTCGGCGAGCTGATCCGCGAGCACCGGCCCGGCGACCGGGTCGAGGTCGGCGTCGTCCACTCCGACGGGTCGCGGGCCACGCTCACCGTCACGCTGGGCGTCAACCCGGTCGCGACGACCTAACCCCCGAGCACGGACGAGGCTTCGCGCGCCGGAGGTGCGCTAGCCTGACCTGCGTGAAGGTGAGGCTCCGCAACCCCGACCGGGAGGTCGAGCTCGCAGGCGGCCGCAAGATCCACGACGTGCTCGGCGAGCTCGGCATCAACCCCGACACCGTGCTGGTCATTCGCGAGCGCGAGCTGCTCACGCGCGAGGACCGGGTCGGCGAGGCCGACGTGATCGAGATCCGCCCGGTGATCAGCGGTGGCTCCGGCGGGAACCGAATGAGGTGCCGGCGCTGCAAGGATCCCGCCGTCGTCGAGATCCGCCGGCACAACGCGGCCTTCTGCGCCGACTGCTTCCTTCGTCACGTGCGTGAGCAGGTCAAGCGCGCGATCGAGTCTCATGACATGTTCGGGCCCACCGACAGGATCCTGGTCGCGGTCTCGGGCGGCAAGGATTCGCTCGCGCTGTGGGACGTCCTGCTCGAGCTCGGCTACCGGGCTCACGGGCTGTACCTGGGCCTCGGGATCGCGGAGTACTCCGAGCGGTCGCACGACGTCGCCCGGGCCTTCGCACGCGAACGCGATGCGCACCTGGTCGAGGTCGACCTGGCGCGCGACTACGGGTTCGACGTGCCGACCGCCGGCAGGAAGGGCTCGCGGTCGACCTGCGCCGTCTGCGGGCTGTCCAAGCGCTACGTCTTCAACCGGGCCGCGCGCGAGGGCGGGTACGACGTGATCGCGACCGGGCACAATCTCGACGATGAGGCCGCCACCCTGCTCGGCAACACCCTGCGGTGGCAGACGGACTACATCGCGCGCCAATCGCCCGTGCTGCCCGAGGAGGAAGGATTCGCGCGCAAGGTCAAGCCGTTGTATCGGCTCTCGGAGCTCGAGACCGCGGCGTTCGCGTTCCTTCGGGGGATCGACTACGTGGTGGAGGAGTGCCCGCTCGTCGCCGGCAACACACAGCTCCGCTACAAGGAGGCGATGAACCAGCTCGAATCCACGTCGCCCGGTACCAAGGCCCAGTTCTTCCTCGGGTACCTCGACCGGGCCGCGCCGCTGTTCGCGATGCAGGACGAGGTCCAGCTGGTCGGGTGCGAGCGATGTGGTCAGCCGACGACCGGCAGGTTCTGTGCGTTCTGCCGCGCGCGGGCGCAGATCCTCGGTGAGCGGCTCGAAGGCCCGGGGGCCGAACGAGGCTCGCCGAGGAGACCGTCCGACGATCGTGAGACCGCCGAGGCGTTAGCCGACGAGGTCATGCCGGTCGAGATCTATGGGACGCCCGGTCGATGAACGGTCCCTTCGAGCCGGGGGAGAAGATCCTGCTCGTGGACCAGCGGGACCGTCGGTACCTGCTCACGCTCCAGACCGGCGAGACCTGGCACTCGCACGGCGGCGGACTGCCGCACGACCTGCTGATCGGGTCGCCCGAGGGGACCCTCGTGCACTCGGCGACGGGGATGGCGTTCCGCGCGTTCCGGCCGCGGCTGGCCGACTTCGTGCTGAAGATGCCGAGGGGCGCCCAACTCGTCTATCCGAAGGACGTCGGCGCGATCCTGGTCGGGGCCGACGTCTTCCCCGGCGCACGCGTCCTGGAGGCCGGCACGGGTTCGGGATCGCTCACCCTCGCCCTCTGCCGGGCCACCGGGCCGGCGGGCCGGGTGGTGTCCTACGACCTGCGGCGCGAGTTCCAGACGGGCGCCGCGCGCAACATCGAGTCCTTCTTCGGGAAGGCGCCCGACTGGCTCGAGCTCCGAGAGGGCGACGTCCGCGACGTCGGGGGGAGCGGCGAGACATTCGATCGAGCGATCCTGGACCTCCCGGAGCCGTGGGGGACGCTCGAGCCGCTCTCGTCCGTCCTGCCCGCGGGTGCCATCTTCTGTGGGTATCTGCCGACGACGAACCAGGTGCAACAGCTCGTGCTCGCGTTGGAGCGCAACGCCTACGAGCACCTGGAGACCTTCGAGGTGCTGCACCGCTCGTGGCACGTGACCGCTCGGAGCGTGCGACCGGATCAGCGGATGGTGGGGCATACCGGGTTCATCACGCTGGCCCGTCGCGTCTGAAAAACACTCAGGTCAAGCGCCGTACCGGCCGAAGACCGTATGCATAGGCCAAGAGACCTCCCCCGTCTTCATCGGTCGCGGTGAGGACCGGAGGTATGCTTCCGCACCGGCGGGAGGTGAAGCAGATGCCGGAGCCCGATCCACGCGAGCAGCAGGAGCAGTTCGAGAAGCAGGTTCACGAGCTCCAGACGCAGGTCCGCTTCCTCGAGGACGAGGTTTCCCTCCTCCGCCGCCGGCTCACGAACGCCCCCCGCCAGGTCAAGCTGCTCGAGGACAAGCTCATCGAGGCGCGTTCGGATCTCTCGCGCGCGCTCTCGCAGAACGAGAAGCTCGCCGGCACCCTGCAGGCCGAGAAGGAGCGGATCGAGGGGCTCCGTGAGGAGGTCGAGAAGCTCAGCCAGCCGCCGGCATCGTTCGGCGTCTACCTCGGCACCAACGACGACGGCTCGGTCGACGTCTTCACCGCGGGCCGCAAGATGCGCGTCAACCTGTCACCGGACGTCGAGACCGATCTCCTACGCAAGGGCGCCGAGGTGATCCTCAACGAGGCGCTCAACGTGGTCGAGGTGTTGCTGCCCGACCGGGCGGGCGAGGTGGTCAAGGTCAAGGACCGGTTGGGCGAGGACCGCGTGATCGTGATCGGACGCGGCGACGAGGAGCTGGTGGCTACGCTCGGCACCGCGCTCCTGGACGAGCAGATCCGCGCCGGGGATCCGCTGTTGATCGACCCGAGGTCCAACGTCGCGCTCGAGAAGCTGCCGAAGGAAGAGGTCGAGGAGCTCGTGCTCGAGGAGGTCCCCGACGTGTCCTACGAGGACATCGGCGGCCTCGAGGGACAGATCGAGGCGATACGCGACGCCGTCGAGCTCCCCTTCCTGTACGCCGAGCTGTTCCAGGAGCACCAGCTCGAGGCGCCGAAGGGCGTTCTGTTGTACGGGCCTCCGGGTTGTGGCAAGACGCTGATCGCCAAGGCCGTCGCCAAGTCGCTCGCCGACAAGGTTCGCGAGCGGACCGGGCGCCAGGACGCGCATTCGTACTTCCTCAACATCAAGGGGCCCGAGCTTCTCAACAAATACGTCGGCGAGACCGAACGTCAGATCCGCCAGATCTTCCAGCGAGCCAAGGAGCGGAGCGAGGAGGGGCTGCCCGTCATCGTCTTCTTCGACGAGATGGACTCGATCTTCCGGACCCGCGGGACCGGGATCTCGAGCGACGTCGAGTCGACGATCGTGCCTCAGCTCCTGTCCGAGCTCGATGGCGTCGAGACGCTGAAGAACGTGATCGTGATCGGCGCCTCGAACCGCGAGGACCTGATCGACCCGGCGATCCTGCGGCCCGGGCGGCTGGACGTGAAGATCAAGATCGAGCGCCCGGACGCCGCGCAGGCGGCCGACATCATGGCCAAGTACCTGAACCCGACCGTGCCGATCCACCCCGAGGACGTCGCCCGAGCGAGCGGCGACGTGAAGGTGACGACCGCGCGGATGATCCAGTCGACGATCGACCGGATGTACTCGGAGGCCGAGGACAACCGGTTCCTCGAGGTCACCTACGCGAGTGGCGACAAGGAGATCCTGTATTTCAAGGACTTCAACTCGGGCGCGATGATCGAGAACATCGTGCGCCGCGCGAAGAAGGAGGCGATCAAGCGCTTCCTGTCGATGGGTGAGAAGGGCATCAAGGCCGAGGACCTTTCGCGCGCGATCCGGGACGAGTTCAAGGAGAACGAGGACCTGCCGAACACGACCAACCCTGACGACTGGGCGCGGATCTCGGGCAAGAAGGGCGAGCGCATCGTCTACGTCCGCACGCTGCTCGGCGACGGCGATAGCGAGGGCAGGCAGGTCGAGCGGGTCAGCGCGGGCCAGTACCTGTAAGGTCGCCGGATGGCCATCCCCAAGGTCATCGGCACCGAGACCGAGTACGGGATCTCCGCGGTCGCGTCCTCCGAGTTCAACCCGGTGATCTCGTCCTCCCTGCTGATCAGCACGTACGCGGGCGCGCTCCGGCGGATCCGCTGGGACTACGAGCAGGAGTCGCCGCTCCGCGACGCACGCGGGTTCGAACCGGTCCAGCTGCGAGAGCCCTCCGAGGAGGATCTGGGTCTCGCGAATGTGATCCTGCCCAACGGCGCCCGCTACTACGTGGATCACGCCCACCCCGAGTACTCGACACCCGAGTGCGTGACGCCGCGCCACCTCGTGACCCACGACAAGGCGGGGGAGCGCGTGCTGGAACGCTCCCTCGACGAGGTCCGCCGCACGATGCCAGGCGGCCAGCAGCTCGCGATCTACAAGAACAACAGCGACGGCAAGGGCAACTCGTACGGCACACACGAGAACTACCTGGTCGACCGGCAGGTGCCGTTCGCGAACCTGGTCGCGGGGCTCACGCCGTTCTTCGTGAGCCGGCAGATCTTCTGCGGGGCCGGGAAGCTCGGCGGTGAGGCGTCGTGGGACGAGAGGTCCCGGGACCGCTACCAGGTCACGCAGCGCGCGGACTTCTTCGAAGCCGAGGTCGGCCTGGAGACCACCCTGAAGCGCCCGATCATCAACACGCGCGACGAGCCACACGCCGACCCCGAGAAGTATCGCCGCCTCCACGTGATCGTCGGCGACGCGAACCTGTGCGAGGTCGCGACGCTGCTGAAGCTCGGGACGACGTCGCTCGTGTTGAAGCTGATCGAGGACGGCGACGTCCCCGATCTCACGCTGGCCACGCCGGTGCCGTCGCTCCACGACGTCTCCCGGGACATCACGTGCACGGCGCTCGTCCGGCTGGCCGACGGCCGCCGACTCACGGCAGTGCAGATGCAGTGGGAGTACCTCGAGCGCGCGCGGAAGTACGTCGAGCAGGAGGACACGACGGAGGACAACCTCGAGATCCTCGAACGGTGGGAGGCGGTGCTGACCGGGCTCGAGGACGACCCGATGCAGCTCTCACGCGAGCTCGACTGGGTCGCGAAGTACCGCTTGCTCGACGGCTACCGCGAGCGGGACGGGCTCGAGTGGTCGGACGCCAAGCTGCGGCTCATCGACCTGCAGTACCACGACGTGCGTCGTGACAAGGGGCTGTACCACCGGCTCGTCGCCACGGGTCAGGTCGAGCGGCTCGTCTCCGACGAGGAGGTCGAGCGGGCGGTCATGGAGCCACCCGAGGACACGAGGGCCTACTTCCGGGGGCGCTGCATCTCCCGCTATCCCGACGCGATCGCCGCGGCCTCGTGGGACTCGATCATCTTCGACACGGGGGCCGAGGCGCTGCAGCGCGTGCCGATGCGCGAGCCGCTCCGAGGCACGAGGGAGCACGTCGAGCGTCTGTTCGAGGAGGCCGCCGACGCGGCGACGCTCGTCGAGAAGCTTCGGTCATAGCCAACGGCCCTCCACGAGCGTCTGCCGACTGACTCCTCAATCGGCCCGGTGCTCCGACCGATCCTCCTTCGGTGAACCCTCCACCGCGCCCCACACTGCTCCACAAAGCGCCGCTCGGCTGGATGGACCTGGTGGTCGCGGTGGCGTTCGTGGTGATCGCGACCAGGTTCAACCTCCAGCCGACCGGATCGTTCGACCCGTGGCTCCTGCTCGTCTTCTTCCCGCTGATCGTCTTCGTGCACGAGGCGGGACACGCCGTCGCCGCCCTGCTGGTGGGGCACCGGGTGTTGGAGGTGAAGATCGGCGCGGGTCCGAGCGTGACCGCGTGGCAGGGTCGGTGGCGTCTCGTACTCGGGTTGTTCCCACTCGGCGGTCACGTGATGGCGGGTTCGTCCGACCCCTCGAGCTACCGTGCGAAACGGCTCGCGATCACGGCGGCCGGTCCGGCGATGAACGCGCTGATGTTCGCGGTCGCTCCGCTGATCGATGCGTCCTCGACCACGCTGCGTGACTTCGCGATCGTCAACGCCTGCGTCCTCATCTCCAACCTCTTCCCGTACAGCGTGCGAACCCCGTACGGCCCGCAGAGGACGGATGGGCTCGGGTTGGTGCGCACGGTGTCCGACAGCGAATGGCAACTCGCGGAGGAACGGTCGGGGTTCGCGGTCGCGCGCGCGGTGCTGGCCGATCAGCGCGGGGATCGGGAGGAGGTGCGGCGCATCACCGACGAAGCGGGAGCGATGAACCCTCGGAGCGTCGTCTTGCGCACATGGCTGGGCTACCGTGCGATCAGGGACCAGGGGTACGTCTCCGCCCGAACCATCTTCCGAGAGCTCGTGGACGAGGATCGCACGCTGTCGGTGGCCGGGCTCGGGCAACGCGACGACGTGAGTCGGGGCATCCACCTGAACAACCTTGCCTGGTGCGATCTGATGCTCGACGATCCTGCTCTGATCGAGGAGGCACTCTCGAGCTCGGCCGGTGCGATCGACCTGCTGCCGGGCCATCCGGCCATCCGCGGGACGCGCGCGTTCGCGCTGATCCTCGGTGGGCGGCCCCGCGAGGGGATCGATCTCGGGCACGCGGCGTACGCGAGGACCAAGGAGGCGCCTACCAAGGCCCTGCAGGCGTGTGTCCTCTCGATCGGATACGCACGCAGATGGCGGTTCGGTCAGGCCGCGCGATGGATCGAGCTCGCGCGGAGGGCGGATCCGAGCTGCTCCCTGCTCGACCGGGCGTCCGGGGAGCTCGAAACCCTCCGCCCGCGCGGTGATGGTGCTGTGGCGGAGTCCGGATAGAATCGATCGTTCACGGGAAGGAGCTCGGGCGGTGCCTCAAGAGCAGGAGCAGAAGAAGACCCAGAAGCGTTCCGGCGGCGGCTCGGACGACGAGGCCGGCCAGGTGTCCTCCGCCTCCAAGAGCGAGAAGCTCAAGGAGGAGATGGACGACATCCTGGACGAGATCGACTCCGTCCTCGAGGAGAACGCCGAGGAGTTCGTCAAGTCGTACGTCCAGAAGGGCGGCGAATGACCGAGGGTCCGCTGTTCCCGCCCGAACCATCGGGCGGTCCGATCGGCGCGAACCCGAGCTTCGTCGATCTCGTTCGGCGAAGCCGCCCAGAGACCCTGCCAACCGCCACCGGCATCACCCACGACGTCGCGTCCCCGCACGGGACGACCGTGGTGGCGCTGAAGTTCGCGACCGGGGTCGTGTTCGGCGGGGACCGGCGGGCGACCGAGGGCTTCACGATCGCCGACGAGAAGATGGAGAAGGTCTTCGCCGCGGACGACCTCTCGGTGATCGCGATCGCCGGGGCTGCCGGGCAGGCGATCGAGATCGTCAAGCTGTTCCAGCTCGAGCTCGAGCACTACGAGAAGATCACGGGCGACCGGCTCTCGCTCGAGGGCAAGGCGAACCGGCTCGCGCAGATGATCCGCGGGAACCTGCCGATGGCGATCCAGGGGCTCGTGGTGGTGCCGCTGTTCGGCGGGTTCGACGAGCGTCGCGAGGAGGGCCGGATCTTCTACTACGACGCCACCGGCGGCCGGTGGGAGGAGGACGACTACCACAGCACTGGATCGGGTGGCCGGCCCGCGAGGAGCTCGCTCAAGAAGCGCTGGCGCCCCGGCCTGGATCGCAGCGAGGCCCTGGAGGTCGCCGTAGAGGCCCTGGTCGACGCCTCGCAGGAGGACGCGGCCACGGGGGGCCCGGATCCGACGCGCGGGATCTTCCCCACCGTGGTCGTGGTGACGGCCGAGGGAGCGGAGAGCGTCGGCGAGGACGAGCTCCGGGGCGCGTACGAGCGCGTCGTGGGAGGCGGCTCGTGAGCTTCATGCCATACGTGCCGCCCGAGCAGCGGATCAAGGACCTCTCGGACTTCGCGCACAAGGGGATCGCCCGGGGCAAGTCGGTGGTGGGGCTGGAGTACACGGACGGCGTGCTGTTCATCGCCGAGAACCCGAGCGCGACGCTCCACAAGATCAGCGAGATCTACGACCGCATCGCGTTCGCCGGCGTCGGCAAGTACAGCGAGTTCGAGGACCTGCGGATCAGCGGGGTTCGGCACGCCGACCTCCGTGGCTACTCGTACGGCCGCGATGATGTGCGCGCCCGCGACCTGGCGAACGCCTATTCCCAGGCGCTGTCCACGATCTTCACGCAACAGCTGAAGCCCTACGAGGTCGAGATCCTCGTCGGCGAGGTGGGCGAGGAGGACGGCAACGAGATCTACCACGTGCTGTTCGACGGCACCGTCACGGACGAGCACGGCCACGTGGCGATCGGCGGGCACGCCGAGGAGCTGTCCAACGCGGTCCGGGAGGCCTACCAGCCGGGGTGGGACCTCGCCACGGCCGTGCGTCAGGCCGTCGGGGCGCTCTCGACCGCCGAGGGGCGCGAGATCGAGCCCGAGCAGGTCGAGGCCGGGGTGCTCGATCGGACACGCCAGCAACGCCGGAAGTTCCGCCGCCTGGGCGAGCAGGAGGTCGCCACGATCCTGGCGGGCTGACCCGCCGGTTCCCCGCCTTCGTTCGGGCGAGGCCTAGACTCGACGCGTGGAGCGACGCATCTTCGGACTCGAGAACGAGTACGGCGTCACCTGCACGTTCCGAGGGCAACGGCGCCTCTCGCCCGACGAGGTGGCCCGGTACCTGTTCCGACGGGTCGTGCACTGGGGACGCTCCTCCAACGTGTTCCTCGAGAACGGCGCCCGTCTGTACCTGGACGTCGGCTCACACCCCGAGTACGCGACGCCCGAGTGCGACCAGATCACGGACCTGGTGGCGCACGACAAGGCGGGGGAGCGGATCCTCGAGGCGCTTCTCGCCGCGGCCGAGGTCCGGCTGCACGAGGAGGGCATCAGCGGACAGGTCTACCTGTTCAAGAACAACACCGACTCGGCGGGCAACTCGTACGGGTGTCACGAGAACTACCTGGTGGCCCGGCAGGGCGAGTTCGCACGCATGGCGGACCTGCTGATCCCGTTCTTCGTGACGCGGCAGATCTGGTGCGGCGCCGGCAAGGTGCTCCACGGCCCGCGCGGCGCCGTCTTCTGCATCGCCCAGCGCGCCGAGCACATCTGGGAGGGCGTCTCGTCGGCGACCACGCGCTCCAGACCGATCATCAATACGCGCGACGAGCCGCACGCGGACGCCGAGCGGTTCCGCCGGCTGCACGTGATCGTCGGGGACTCGAACATGTCGGAGTTCAGCTCCTGGATGAAGGTGGGCGTCACCGACCTGGTCCTTCGGATGCTCGAGGCGAACACGGTGATGCGCGACCTCTCGCTCGAGAACCCGATCCGCGCGATCCGCGAGATCAGCCACGACGTGACCTGTCGCAAGAAGGTCCGGCTGGCCAACGGGCGGGAGCTGTCGGCGATCGAGGTGCAGGAGGAGTACTACGAGCGCACCGAACGCTTCCTGGAGCGACGCGGTCCCGATCCGCAGTCAAAGCAGCTGCTGCAGGAGTGGCGCGAGGCGCTCGACGCGCTGATCCTGCACGAGCCGGCGCGGTTGGTGCGCAAGGTCGATTGGGTCGCCAAGCAGAGCCTGATCGACAACTATCGCGAACGCCATCAGCTGCCGCTCTCACACCCGCGCGTCGCACTCCTGGACCTCGCGTACCACGACGTCAACCGCACACGGGGCCTGTACTACGTGTTGGAGCGCGCGGGCAAGATGGACCGAGCGGTCGCGGAGAAGGAGATCCAGAGGGCCATGCGGGAGCCCCCGCAGACCACGCGGGCCAAGCTCCGGGGGGACTTCATCCGTCACGCGAAGCAGAAGCGTCGCGACTACACGGTCGACTGGGTCCACCTCAAGCTGAACGATCAGGCCCAGCGAACGGTGCTCTGCAAGGATCCGTTCCGCAGCGTGGACGAGCGCGTCGAGCAGCTGATCTCCCACATGTGACGCGGACGCCGCGGGAGGGCTCAGCCGGCGCCCCGACGCCAGCGGCGCGATCCCGCCGCCATCCTGCCCGCGAGGATGCCCGCGGCGCCCGCCGCGAGGAAGAAGGCCCGATCCTCCGACGCGGTGCGGCCCATCGATTCGACCTCGACCCCCGCGCGTTCGAGCTCGTCGAGCGCCGCTCGCCCGTCCACCTCGACCAGCTGGTGGCGTTCCTCGAGGCGTCGCTCACGCAGCGAGCTCCAGACGATGTCGCGCTCTCGTGCCTCGAGGATCGGGACCGCGACGTCGGCCGCTACCCGGCACACGCGGTCCAGGATCGTGAGCGAGTGGTGCGAGACTCCGCGGTGGCGTTCGCGAGCGTCGGCGAACGAGACGCGGAGAGCCGCCACGGGGCGCCCGCCGAGCGCCTCCGCCGCGTTCAGGGCGTGGCCGCTCGCGAGCGCGCTCACGCCCCACGTCGTGTCGGTGCCGAGGTTCCCAGGCCCGTCCGCAACGATCACGACGTCCGCGCCGACGAGCTCGGCGGCGGCGAGCACACCGCTCCAGATCGTGACGGCCTCGAGCTCACCCCCGAAGGCCTGGCCGCTCGTGACGAACCCGTCCAGCAGCCCGGCGGCCCGCAGGCGGGGAACCAGGTTCGAGAGCCCACCCGGGAGCGCGGCTCCATCGGACATCACGTAGGCGATCCGCTCGGCGCCGGCCGCCCGCGCCCCGGCGGCGATCGGACCGATCATCGAATGAAGCGGCGCGCACACGACCGGTCTGCCGTCCAGGCCCACGGATCGCTCGAGCGCCCCTTGATCGGTCTCCTCGACGCTCTCCACCGCCATCTGCAACGGCGTGTACCGAGCCTTCATCACCCGTCCCGGATGGCCGAGATCGGTCGGGGCCTGGTCGTCGACGGCCACGACGATGTGGTAACCGCCCGTCCCGAGACCGAGCGCGACCGCGGTCGTGTTCACCAGGACGCGATCGCCGACCTCCACGCGCCCGACGAGCTGCGTGAAGGCCAACGCCAGCCCGAGTTCGGCGGCGGGCGGTTCGTCGGCCGGATCCTCCTCCACGAGCACGTCGAGCTCGAGCACACCCGGACGCTCGCTGCGGATTCGCCGGACGGTAGCGTGACGCAGGCGCACGCTCGCCCGTCCCAGGGGGCCTGTCGACATGCCGGAAGTATGATGCCGCGGCCATGCACCCGCTCGAACGCTTGGTGAACCTCGTCGCGCTGTTGCTCGAGTCCCGTACGCCGCTCACGTTCGAACAGATCCGCAGCAAGCTGGCGGAGGGGTACGGGCATCAGGACGCATCGTCCGCCAAGCGGATGTTCGAGCGCGACAAGGACGTCCTCCGCGACATCGGGGTGCCGATCGACGTGGTCTCGACCGACGCGTGGGACGTCGAGCACGGATACACGATCGACAAGGACCGCTACTACCTGCCCGAGATCGCCTTCACGCCCGAGGAGCTCTCGGCGCTGTTCGTCGCGGTGCGTTCGGCGGGCGACGTCTCGGCGGAGGAGGCAGTCCTCAAGCTGCTCTCGGGCGCCGACCGCGGGATCCTGGACGGGCTGGGGGCCCCGGCGCTCGCCGGCGAGGCCGACCCGAACCTGACCCGCGCGGCCGAGGCCGTTGCGGAGGGACGTCGCGTGCGCTTCGCGTACCGGACCTCACGAGGCGAGCGCTCGGACCGCACCGTGGATGCGTTCGGGCTGGCGGTCCGCGGGGGACACTGGTACCTCGTCGGCCTGGATCTGGACAGGGCGGAGATCCGTTCGTTCCGCCTCTCACGGATCTCCGACGATCTCGACATCGCGGGGGAGGGGACCGAGCCTCCGGACGGGTTCCGCGCGATCGAACACGTCCGGGCCGGCCCGTGGGGTCCGGGCGATGCCGAGGAGACGACCGCGACCGTCGCGTTCTCGCCCGACGTCGCGTGGTGGGCGACGAAGGGGATCGCGGGGGCGGACACGATCCGAACCAGGACGGACGGTTGGGTCGAGGTCCGCCTCGCCTGGCCGCCAGGGGAGGGGTTGATCTCGTGGATCCTGTCGTTCGGACCCGACGCCGAGCTCGCCGAGCCCCCCGAACTGCGATCGGAGATCCTCGAACGGCTGGAGGAGATCCTTGCCTCCTGAGGGCGGTCGGCGCTCGGGCGCAACCCGCAGGGCCCCCGAGAAGGCGTCCGAACGGCTGCGGCGGCTGCTCACGGTGGTCCCGTACCTGGTTCGGAACCAGGGGACGAGGGTGGCCGAGGCCGCGGATCTGTTCGGGATGTCCGAACCCGAGCTGCTGGCCGACCTGGACCTGCTCTTCGTCTCGGGGCTCCCACCCTACGGGCCGGGAGACCTGATCGACGTCGACATCCAGGACGGTCGCATCTGGATCGGGATGGCCGACTACTTCGCCCGGCCGCTGCGGCTCACGCGGAGCGAGGCGCTCGCGATCTACCTCCGTGGGACAGCGCTGGCGGGAGCTCCGGGCCTGGAGGAGGCGCCGGCCCTGTCCTCGGCACTCGGGAAGCTGGCGGACGCGCTGGGCCCCGAGGCGCTCGGGGGCCTGCCCGAACGGGTGGACTCCGCGGGAGACGGGCGGACGCCCGACACGCTCGGCGAGCTGCGCCGCGCGGCCTCGGGGCGGGAGCGCCTGCGGATCGAGTACTACGCGGCCTCGGGGGCCGAGACGACCGAGCGCGAGATCGACCCAGAGGAGGTCTTCTTCGCGATCGGGAACTGGTACGTGGCCGCGTGGGACCATCGCTCGAACTCCGAGCGCCTGTTCCGTGCCGACCGGATCCACGCCGCCGCGGCCACCGGTGAGCGGTTCGAGCCGCGAGGACTCCGGGGTGCCGGCCGACCCCTGTACACCCCCGCCGAGGATGACGTTCGCGTGACCATCCGCCTGCGGCCCCAGGTCCGATGGGTGGCCGAGTACTACGAGACCTCGCGAGAGGTGGAGCTCGGGGACGGACGTCTCGAGGTCGAGCTCCCCGCCGGCCGGCTCGAATGGCTCGAGCGGCTCTTGCTCCGATTGTGGCCGGACGTCGAGGTGGTCGATCCTCCCAGTCTGAACCGTCGCGTCCGCGAGCTCGCCCGCCGGACTCGCGAACGATACGGATAGGGTCGTCCCCTTCCTCGGCCCGGGGGCTCAAGCGCCGAGCATCGCCGTCCGATATTGCGGGTGTTATGACGACCATCCGGACCACATGCCCCCGATGCGGAGAGGTTGACATGGGCCCCGAGTCGATCCTGCTGCAAGTCATGCGGGGTGGGCGCGAGGGCACCTATCGATTCGACTGCCCGACCTGCATGGAGCCCGTCGAGAAGCGCGCGGATCGCAAGATCGTTGCGCTGCTTGTCTCGGCCGGCGTCGACGTCTCAGGGCGATCCCCCGGCGGGACCGCGGAGATGTTCGAGCCGGACGTCGAGCTCCCCGAGGACCCGCGAGGGCCGTTGCCCCCGGGACCCGCGTTCTCGATCGACGACGTGATCGACTTCCACTTCAAGCTCGAGAACGAGCACTACATCGAGCAGTTCCTCACCGCGCAGTAACACCGCTCGGCGGTTCACTCCGCTAGCATCGATGCCACATGACCACGACCGCGCTCGTCTGGCTCGTCGTCGGGCTCCTGTCGCTCGTCGCCGTCCTCGCGGTGCTGATCTCGCTGATCCGGCACGTGTTCGTCCTCGGCCGCGCCGCGGGCCGATTCCAGGACGAGGTCGGGCCGCTGACGCGGGAGATCGGCGAGCTGGCGGACGCCGCCTCCGACCGGTCCCGGCGGCCGCCTGGGGGAGCGAGGTCGGGCCCCTGAACCGGGGCGGCAGTACGATGTCGCCCACGATGGCCTCCCGGGTCGGGCGTCTGGAGCACACGACGAGATGTTGAACATCGGCCCACAGGAGCTCTTGATCATCCTCGTGATCGCCCTGATCGTGGTCGGGCCGCAGCGGCTACCCGAGCTCGGACGGTCGATCGGGCGGGGACTGCGCGAGCTCCGCAAGGCGCAGGACGAGGTCAAGAGGACGATCCAGGTCAACCTCGACGACGAGCCTCCGAACGGCCGCTCGGGTGCCCGTCCGACCGGTGGCGCGAGACCCATGGCCCCCGCCGACGGGCACGCCGCCGATCCGATCACCACGGCGGGCGCGGCCTCCGACCCCACACCACCCACCCACGAACCGCTACCCGCGGACGAGATCCGGGAGATCTCCCGTTCGTTGGGGAGGAGCCTGGCCGAGCTCCGGCGAGCGAAGGATGAGGTCCAGCGCTCCTTCCGGGTCGATGTCGCCCACACGACGAGACCCCCGGAACCGAAGCCAGCGCGGCCCACACCTTCGGAATCCCCGACGGCGCCGGCCGACGCGGGCGGACTATCGGCGGCGCCGGTCTCGAGCCCCGCCGCGTCGACCCCGGAACCTTCACGGGATGGACCATCGGCCACGCCCGATCGCGCGACCGACTGACCACGGGTCGATGATGAAGCTGATCCCGGAACGCCTCCGGCGGCGCTCCGAGCCGGACCCCGATGGCACGATGACGCTCGTCGACCATCTGTCGGAGCTGCGGTACCGGCTACTCGTCGCGATCGCGGCGATCGGGGTCGGGGCGATCGCCGGATGGTTCCTGTTCGATCGCGTGATCGACCTGCTGCTGAACCCGTACTGCGACTACTGGCGGACGGTGCCACGCGGAGTCCGGGCCACGCGCGACTGCGCACTGTTCTTCTCCGGGGCGCTCGAGCCGTTGCTGATCAAGCTGAAGCTGGTCGTATTCCTTGGACTGTTCATCGCGCTGCCGGTAGTGCTGTATCAGATCTGGGCTTTCGTCGTGCCGGGGCTCACCAAGCGCGAGCGGAGGATGGCGATCCCGTTCGTGCTCTCATCGGTCGTCTTGTTCGCGCTGGGCGCCCTGGTCGCGTACTGGACGCTCCCGAAGGCCCTGAACTTCCTCCTTGGCTTCGCCGGCGACCAGTTCGCGCCGCTGCTGAGCGCGGATCGGTTCCTGTCGTTCGTGATGCTCGTCGCGCTGTCGTTCGGGCTCGCGTTCGAATTCCCGATCGTGCTCGTGTTCCTGTTGCTCGCAGGCGCCGTGACGACGAGGCAGCTGCGGGATTGGCGTCGGGGGGCGATCCTGGGCATCGCGGTCTTCGCGGCGATCATCACGCCGAGCTCGGACCCGTACACGATGCTCGCGATGACGATCCCGATGGTGCTGTTCTACGAAGGCGCTATCATCGTTGGCCGTCTCATGAAGCGCTAGGTGGCTACCGCATGGCGATCAAGGGCAAGACCAAAGGACGGAGCGCAAAGGCCGTCACCCGCGGGCCCAAGCCCGTGTATCAGCCAGTCAAGAAGCGCCTGATCGCCAAGCGCGAGTTCTGGCTGGTGATCCTCAGCATCCTGGGTGTCGCGGTGGTCGTCGGGCTCGTCGCCGGCTTCATGGCGGAGCGCAACTCGAGTGCACAGCACGAGCTCGAGCGGCGGATGCGAGCCACCATGAGCTCGTTCCAGGGACAGATCGACCCGATCCTGTCGACGGTCGGCCAGGCGCAGCCTCCGGCCGGGTACCAGGTGTTCGCGGACCTCTCGACGGCCGTCGACAACCTCGTGGCCGAGGAGCCGGGCGCGCCGGCCGACCCCAAGACGCTCTCGCAGACGGCGACCGACGCCGCGACCTCGGCCAAGACCGCCCTGGAGGCCCTGCGGTCGATCGACGAGACGGAGCTGGTCCGTGGGAAGGGCTTCTCCCAGGACTTCGTCCTGTACGTGATCAACGCGAAGGGCAACCTCGTCCGGGCGATGACCCTCTACGGCGAGTCCGCGAAGCTGCTCGGGCTCGCGGCCGAGGCCCGGGGCGACGAACGAGCCGAGCTCGCGGCTCGCACCAAGGCGATCCTGAACGCCGCGACCGAGATCTTCGACCACGGCTACTCGGAGTACGTCGAGGCCCAGACCACGGCGGGCGTCTTCGCGCCGCCGCCGCCGGGACTCCCGGCGCCGACCGGCGCTTCATGACCGACGGTCTCCTCCTGCTCCACGCCTGGCCCGTCGACGCCAGGATGTGGGAGCCGCAACTCGCCGCAATCCCGGACCGGCTGACCGTGGCGGCGCCCAACCTTCCGGGGTTCGGGGGCTCGGAGCCGGCCGGAGACGTCATGTCGATGGGTGAGGCGGCCGACCGAGCACTCGGGGCCCTGGAGGAGCGAGGCATCGACAGGGCGGTCGTGTGCGGTCTCTCGATGGGCGGGTACGTGGCCTTCGAGCTCTGGAGGCGGGCCCGCGACCGCGTGATCGGGCTGGTGCTTGCCAACACCCGCGCCGTGGCCGATCCTCCCGAGGCCGCGGCCGCCCGGCGCGCGTTGGCCGAACGCCTGCGTTCGGAGGGCAACGTCCTCGCCGAGGAGCCGCCGGCGCTCCTGTCGGATCGCGCACCGGAGGATCTGCGGGTGCGGGTCCGGGGCTGGATCGGGGAGCAGCCGCCGGAGGCGATCGCGGCGGCGGCGCTCGGCATCGCCGAACGCCCGGACTCGTCCCCCGACCTCGCGACGATCGACGTGCCGACCCTCGTCCTGACCTCGACCGAGGATCGCCTGATCGCCCCCGAGATCTCGGCCGAGATGGCGGGTCTGATCCCACAGGGACGCCTCGAGACGATCGAGGGGGCCGGGCACCTGTCGAACCTCGAGGCGCCCGAGGCCTTCGACGCGGCGTTGCTCGAGCACCTCGCTACCAGCGGGCTCCGCTGACCTCGAACGGTCCTCGCCGGGCTCCGGGCGGGGCGCCCGTAGACTCGGTCGTGTGATCGACCCGGTCCGCTTCGCTGCCCGCTACCCGTTCGAGCTCGACGCGTTCCAGCTGCGCGCGATCGAGGCGCTCCACGGCGGCGAGTCCGTCCTGGTGGCGGCGCCGACCGGTTCGGGCAAGACGGTGGTGGCCGAGTTCGCGGTGGACCGCGCGCTCGCCGCAGACCGGAAGTGCTTCTACACGACGCCGCTCAAGGCGCTCTCGAACCAGAAGTTCGGTGACCTGGTCGCGCGGTTGGGGGCGGCGAAGGTGGGCCTGCTCACGGGGGACAACGCGATCAACGGCGACGCGCCGATCGTGGTCATGACGACGGAGGTGCTGCGCAACATGCTGTACGAGCGCAGCGAGGCGCTCGACGGCCTCGTGACGGTCGTGATGGACGAGGTGCACTACCTCCAGGACCCGTACCGGGGCGGGGTGTGGGAGGAGGTGCTGATCCACCTGCCGCTGTCGATCTCGGTCGTCTGCCTGTCGGCCACGATCTCCAACGCGGAGGAGTTCGGCGAATGGATCGGCACGCTCCGTGGCGTGACGCGCGTGGTGATCGAGGAGAAGCGCCCCGTGCCTCTCGAGCACCACTACCTGGTGGGTCGCGACCTGCATCCGATGCACGTCGAGCAGAACGGCCACGCCGCACCCAACCCCTACGTCGTCTCGCTCGATCGCCAGGAGGTCCGGTACAAGACGTACTACCGGCGGGGTTCGGGCACGGCGCAGCACCAACGCATCCCGAGACCGCGCGAGGGCCATCGCCGCGTCTACGTCCCGCGGCGGGAGGAGGTGGTCGAGGTCCTCGCTCAGGAGGGCCTGCTCCCGGCGATCTACTTCGTGTTCAGCCGAGCCGGCTGCGACCGGAGCGTCGAGTGGCTGATGGGTGGCGGGATCCGGCTCACGACGAGCGACGAGGCGTCCCGGATCCGGACGTTCGCCGAGATGCGCGTCGCCTGGATGGACGAGGAGGACCTCAAGACCCTCGGCTTCTACGACTTCCAGGACGCCCTGGCGGCCGGGATCGCGGCGCACCACGCCGGGATGCTCCCCGTGTTCAAGGAGACCGTGGAGGAGCTGTTCGAGGCCGGGCTCGTGAAGATCGTCTTCGCCACCGAGACGCTGTCGCTCGGGATCAACATGCCGGCGAGGTCGGTGGTGATCGAGGACCTGTGGAAGTTCCAGGGCGAGAGGCACGAGCTGCTCACCCCCGGCGAGTACACACAGCTGACCGGGCGCGCGGGTCGCCGCGGGATCGACGAGCTCGGCCACGCCGTGGTCGTGGTCCAGCGCAACGTCGCGTTCGAACGCGTGGCGTCGCTGGCGTCCACCCGGACCTACGAGCTCACATCGTCGTTCCGACCCTCGTACAACATGGCCGTGAACCTCGTCCGCAACTACACACGCGACGAGGCGCACCATCTCCTGAACTCCTCGTTCGCGCAATTCCTCGCGGACCGCGGCGTCGTGACGCTTGAACGCGAGCTGGAACGCGACCGATCGCAGCTCGCCGGGTTCCGGGAGCAGATGCGCTGCCACCTGGGCGACTTCGCCGAGTACTGGGCGCTTCGCGAGAAGGCCGCGGCCGTCCGAGACGAGTTCCGCAGGGGCCGCGAACGGGCCCGCAGCGAGTCGATCCGCGAGGGCCTCGCGGCCCTCCGCCCGGGCGACGTGATCTTCGTCCCTCGTGCGCGCCGCCGTGGTCTCGCCGTGGTGCTGTCGGCCCGCGAGGGCAGGCCCACGGTCCTCGCGCAGGACCGCGCGTTCTTCCGGCTTGGGTTGCGGGACTTCCAGGAGCCGCCCGCGATCCTGACCAAGATCCCATTGCCGCGATCGGGGAGCGTTCGGAGCGCCCGCTACCGTCGTGACCTGGCGGCGCGGCTCGTCGCGCTGGATGTCCGGCCGCCACGCAAGCAACGGGGCGGGGTCGATGCGCGGGTCGAGCGCGAGGCGGCCAGATACGAGCGCCTGGCGGAGGCGCACCCATGCCACGCCTGCCCGGACCGGCCCGAGCACGAGCGGTGGGCGAGCAGGGCCTCGCAGGTCGAACAGCAGATCCGCGGGCTCGACCGCCGCATCCGAACCCGAACGGAGACGCTCGCCCGACAGTTCGAACGCGTGATCGCGGTTCTGGAGGAGCTCGGGTATGTGCGCGCGTTCGCGATCGAGCCCAAGGGGCGGACGCTGGCGCGGATCTACGGCGAGGGCGACATCCTGATGGCAGAGGCCCTCGCCGACGGGCTGCTCGAGGGCCTGGAGCCCTCGGAGGTGGCCGCGGTGGTCTCGACGGTCGTGTACGAGTCGCGCGAACGCACGCCTCGGGCCGCGGAGATGCCGACGCCCGCCTCGGCCGAGCGATACAGGGCGTTCGGGGAGATCTGGCGCCGTGTCCGCGAGGCGGAGGACCGGCACCAGGTCGAGCTCTGCCGGGAGCTCGAGGACGGGTTCGCGGCCCCGATCCACCGGTGGGCGCAGGGGGAGCCGCTCGAGGACGTGCTGCGCGAGACGGACATGTCGCCCGGGGACCTCGTGCGCACCTGCAAGCAGGTGCTCGACCTGCTCCGTCAGATCGAGGAGGTGGCCCCGGAGGGGGTCGCCGACCTGGTCAGGCGGGCCCGCGAGGCGGTCAACCACGGGGTCGTCGCCTACACGGGGGTGTGATCCGAACCGCACGCACGGCACGCCCGCCGGTAGGATGCGCGCGATGGCGAGCCCCTACGGCGAGCTGAGCGTGATCGTGAACCCGCACGCGGGCCGTCGCCACGTCGGGGAGGAGGTCCCCGAGCTCGAACGCACGCTCCGTGCCCGGGGGCTGCCGTACCGATTGCATCGGACGGAGGGTCCGGGCGACGCGACGCGCCTGGCCACCGAGGCCCTGGAGGCGGGCGGGCGGTTCGTCGTCGCCGTGGGCGGCGACGGCACGGTGCACGAGGTCGTGAACGGCATGTTCGACGCCGAGGGGAAGCCGCTCGTGGCGGACGCGGTCCTCGGTGTGGTCGCGGCCGGGAGCGGGTGCGACTTCGTGCGGACCTTCGGCCTCCCCGGCGACGCGACTCGGGCCTGCCAGCACCTGGTCGGGGACAACACCTACCCGCTCGACGTCGGCAAGGTGACCTACACCACCGCGGAGGGTGGACGAGCCACGCGCTACTTCGTCAACGTCGCCGAGGCCGGTCTCGGCGCGGCGGTCGCCGGGCGCGCCGAACGCATGTCGCCGCGGCTCGGCCAGTCCAAGTACTTCTTCGGCTTCTGGCTCGAGCTGCCCCGGTTCAAGCTCGCGAACGTCCGCGTTCAGGCCGACCGCAAGACCTACGAGGGGCCCGCCTTCCTCGTGGTGGTCGGCAACGGCCAGTACTACGGTGGCGGCATGAAGATCTCGCCCCGTTCGTACCCGGGCGACGCGGTGCTCGACGTCCTCGTGTTCAAGGGTCCGAAGTCGGACTCCTTCACGATGATCCCGAAGATCTACCGAGGCGAGCACATCCCGCACGATCACGTCGAGGAGTTTCGCGTCAAGCGCGAGCTGGTCATCGACGCCGACCGTCCGCTCCCGATCGAGTCCGACGGAGAGGTGTTGGGGACCACGCCGGCCACCGTCGAGATCCTCGCCCAGCCGATCCAGATGAAGCTGTGAGCGAGGCGCGCTACGCGGACCGGCGCCTCCGCGCCCTCGAGGCCGCGGAGGCCGCGGGCCTCGGCGGGATCCTCGTCTCGCCCGGACCCGACCTGGCCTACCTCACCGCGTACGCGCCGCCGCCGCTGGAACGCCTGACGCTGCTCGTGCTGTCGGCGGGGGCCGACCCGACGTTGGTGGTCCCGACGCTCGAACGCCCGCTCGCGGAGTCGGCGGCCGGAGCACCGGGGCTGACCGTGCTCGACTGGCGAGACGGCCGCGACGATCCCTACGGGGTCGTCGCCGCGATGCTCGGCCCGGGAAGCTACGCGGTGAGCGACCGGACGTGGGCGTCGCACCTGCTCTCGCTCCAGCGTGCCGCGCCGGGCCGCCCCTTCTTCGCCGCCTCGGAGGCCCTCCCGCTGCTGCGGGCGGTGAAGGACGCCGACGAGATCCGGCGGCTCCGCGCCGCCGGGAGCGCTGCGGATGCCGCGTTCGCCGACGTGATCGCGGGGCCGTTCGTCGGCCGCGCGGAAACCGAGATCGCCCTCGAGCTCGACCGCCTCCTCCGCGAGCACGGCCATGAGCGCGTCGACTTCACGGTCGTCGGTTCGGGCCCCAACGGCGCCTCGGGCCACCACGAGCCGGGGGAGCGACGGATCGAACCCGGCGACGCCGTCGTGATGGACTTCGGGGGCGTGCGCGACGAGTACTGCTCGGACCTCACTCGGACCGTCTTCGTGGGCGAACCCTCCCAGGAACAGCGCGAGATCTACGCGATCGTCCTGGCGGCCCAGCAGGCCGCGTTCGAGGCGGTCCGCCCGGGCGTCGCGGCGCAGGACGTCGACCGGGCGGCTCGGACGGTGATCACCGACGCGGGCTACGGCGATCGATTCGTCCATCGGACCGGCCATGGGATCGGTCTCGAGGTCCACGAGCCTCCGTACATCGTGGAGGGCGACGAGACGCCGCTCGAGCCCGGCATGACCTTCTCGGACGAGCCTGGGATCTACCTGGCGGGGCGGTTCGGCGTCCGGATCGAGGACCAGGTCGCCGTGACCGACCGGGGCGCCGAACGGCTGAATGAGGCCGACCGGGAACTCACGATCGTCGCCTGAAGGAGGCGGACCGGGATTGCCCGGGCCGGTCAGGTTCGGTCATCCTTGGCGACGGTGACCGCGAATCCCCTCGAGATGGAGGAGTTCGACCTCGACCGGTACCTGCGTGCGTCCAAGCGCGTCGACCTCTCCGGCGTGGCCTGGGACGGCGTCTCGGACCACCCCGTGACCGAGGCCGAAGCCCGATGCCTCGCCTACATGATGGACATCGAGACCCACACCTCGATCTATCTCCGGGACCTGCTCGCGACGCCGGCGGCCTACGAGCCGGACGTCACGGCGTTCCTGGCGTGCTGGGTGTACGAGGAGCTGTGGCACGGCGAGGCGTTCAGCCGGTTCCTGGGCGAGGCGGGCTGGGAGCTCGCGCCGGATCTCGAACGGGTGGCCGCAGATTCCGCGTACCCGTCGCGGCTGCCGAGGAACGAGTGGATCCGTCGCCGGCTCGGCGCCAAGGGGCTACTGAGCCACGTCGGAACGATGCTCGGATCCGCGGTGATGGAGGACTTCGTTGCGTTGCACATGACCTGGGGTGCCGCCAACGAGCTCTCGACCCTCACGTCCTATCACCGCATGATCGCGAAGACCCAGCACCCCGAGCTCGTCAACCTCCTGAACGCGATCATCAAGGACGAGCGTCGCCACTTCGCGTTCTACCGGGCCCAAGCTCGCCTGCGCCTCGCGCGGAGCGCGGCCGCCCGTCGGATCACGCGATGGGCGATGGACCACCTGTGGGCGATCGTCGGAACGGGCGTGCGCCCCCAGGCCGAGACCGATTTCGTGGTGATCGCGCTGTTCGGCGATGGCGATGGCCGCGAGGCGGCGCTCGACATGGACCGCACGATCGGCGAGCTTCCCGGGATGGGCGGGTGCGAGATCTTCCGCCGAGCCCGGGCTCAGGCGCGGGACCGGGCCGGCGGGATCCCCGTCCGGGCTCCGGGCATGTGGGCGGCCATCCCGGCGTAGCCCTCAGCCCGGCCGGACCCTGGTTCCCTCCGGCGTGTCCATGACCTCCAGGCCCTTCGCTTGGAGGCGATCGCGGATCGCGTCACTGCGCGCGAAGTCCTTCTCGGCGCGGGCCAGGTCGCGTTCGGCGATCAGGGTGAGGATCTCCTCGGGCGGTTCCCAGGCCTCCCGCGCGAGCCGCCCGAGGTCTAGGCCGAGGACCTGATCCCACACCGTGAACAGGGCGGCCTTCTCGCCGTCGGGGACCGGCGCGGTCACGGTCTCGTTCAACACGACGAGCGCGCGCGGCAGATCGAGGTCGTCGGCCAACGCCTCGCGGAAGCGCGCGTCGAGGGCTTCGGCCGCCCCCGAGCGGTCCGCCGATGCGGGGCCCCAATCGGCCACCCTCCGGCGGAGCTCGGTGAGCCGCCGGTTCTGCCCGTCGAGGGCCTCCCGGTCGAAGTTCATCTCGCTCCGGTACCGCGTGCCGAAGCAGAGCAGCCGATAGGCGAGCGGGTCGACGCCCTGCGCGGCCAGGTCCGTGACCCGAAGGATGTTCCCCGCCGACTTGGCCATCTTCACCTTGCCCATGCGTAGGAAGCCGCCGTGCACCCACGTCGAGACCACCTGGTGTCCGACCGCTGCCTCCGACTGGGCGATCTCGTCCTCGTGGTGAGGGAACTTGTTGTCGTTGCCGCCGGTGTGGATGTCGAAGCGCTCGCCGAGGTGCCTCATCGACATCGCAGAGCACTCGATGTGCCATCCCGGGTACCCGTCACCCCAGGGGCTCGGCCATGTGAGCGCCCGGTTTGGACCCGCCTTCTTCCACAGCGCGAAGTCCTCCGGGTGGCGCTTGGCGGGATCGACTGCCACCTCCTGACGATGACCCGCCCGGAGCTGGTCCAGCGTGTTGCCCGAGAGCTTGCCGTATCCCGGGAACGAGGTGACGTCGTAGTACACGGTGCCGTCGATCTCGTAGGCGTTCCCCTTCTCGATCAGGGTCTGGATGATCTTGATCATGTCGTCGATGTGATCGGTGGCGCGCGGGTACAGGTCGGCTCGCTCGATCCCCACCAGGTCGGAGTCCAGCAGGAACGCGTCGGTGTACTTCTGCGCGATCTCGGCGGCCGAGAGCCCCTCGTCGGCCTCGGCGAGCTCCATCTTGTCGCGGCCGGTGTCCGAGACCTCATCGGTCATGTGACCGACGTCGGTGATGTTCATGATCCAGCGGACCCTGAACCCCTCGAACCGCAGCCCGCGGCGGATCAGATCGCCCAGCATGAACGAGCGCATGTTCCCGATGTGGATGTACCGATAGACGGTCGGGCCGCACGAATAGATCTTGACGGTCTCCCCATCGACGGGGGAGACGTCGTGGAGCTCACGCGTAAGTGAGTCGTACAGGCGCACGATCACGCCAGGATACCGTCGACGTCCGCAGGGGCGTTACGGGCGCGGTGGGGTGTCGGGGCGACGCGGCGCCTGGCCGTTGCCGTCACCCGCCTGCCCGTTGCCCTCGGGCGCGAACCCCGCCGCTCGGTCTCCGTTCCCGGTGACCGGCACCTCGATGGGCTCCCGCTCGCCGAGCTCGGCCATCAACACCTCGATCTCGTCGCCGACGAGCTCCTCGCGCTCCAGCAGCGCGTCCCGAACGCCCTCGACGACGTGCCGCTTCTTGAGTAGGAGGTTGCGCACCCGCTCGCGGCAGTCGCTGAGGAGCGCGTCGACCTCCCGGCGACGCTCCCTGTCGCCGAGCGTCGCGCCGATGGAGTTCTCGATCTGGTCCGCGTCGAGCGAGGCGGAGATGAGGCTCTTGCCCATGCCGAACTCCCCGACGTAGCGTGCGGCCCAGAAGGTGGCCGTGGCGAGATCGCTGGAAGGCCCGGACGTCACCTGGCTGTACCAGATGTCCTCGGCGACCCACCCCGCCAGCGAGATCTGGATATCGGCCAGGATCTGTCTCTGCGTTCGGAGGAACGACTCGGCGACGTCTTGGCGGCTCACGAGGCCGAGTGCGGACTCGCGCTTCTGGATCGTGATGACCTGGACGACCTGCTCGCCCCGGCGGAGCGCGTACGCGGCCACCGCGTGAGCAGCTTCGTGGACCGCGACCATCTCCTTCTCGCGGGGGCTGTACTTGACCGGTTGCTTGAGACCGATCTCCTCCGTGAGCTTGGCCTGCCACAGGTCGTCCCAACGCAGCGCGTCGCGCCCGTCCTGGAGGGCGAACAGCAGCGCCTCGTTCACGATGTTCTTCAGCGCCGCCGGCGAGTAGCCGACCGTCATGGCGGCCAGCTTGGTTTGATCGATCGGTTCGTGTCGAACCTTCGCTAGGTAGTACCGCAAGATGTCCTCGCGCCCCTCGCCGTCCGGAAGCCCGACGTGGATCTTGCGGTCGAACCGACCCGGACGCACGAGCGCCGGGTCGAGCGTCGATGCCCGGTTCGTCGCCCCGATCACGAGGATGTTGTAGAAGGGCACCTTCGGCTTGGCGCGGAACGCGATCCGTCGGACGTGCCGCCACAGGCCACGTGGGACCGTGAAGCCGTCCATCTGCACGAGCAGCTCGTTGATGACGCCCATGCCGGCGCCGCCGCCCATGCCGGCGCCCATGAAGATCCGGTCGGTGGTGCGATCCGTGGATCGCTCGGTCGACACCGCACCCCTCGAACCCACGGCATCGATCTCGTCGATGAAGATCACGGCACCGCCGTACTTGTCCGACATGACGCGACCCTTCTTGAACAGCTTGCGCACCTTCAGGTTCCCGATGCCCATGAACATGTTCGCGAAGCCCGAGCCGGTCGCGAACAGGAACGGCACGCCGGAGGCCCCCGCGATCGCCTTGGCCATCAGCGTCTTCCCGGTGCCGGGCGGGCCCTCGAACAGGATGCCGTGGGGCGGGTAGCCGCCCATCTGCTTGAAGTCCTTGAACCCCTCGAAGACCCGCAGCACCTCCTGCGTCGCCTCGACGGCCGCCGGCTGGCCGCGGACGTCATCGAACGAGGTGTCGTACTCGTTGGGGTAGATCACGTAGTCGTTGCCGCGGGACAGGAACCAGAACAGCGCGCCGAACTGCAGGATGATGAAGAAGACCAGGATCAGCGCCTGCAGCATGAACGGCCGGAGCTGCGTCACGACGAGCGACGGGTTGCTGATCGACTGCGAGGGCGACAGGCCCATGAACAGCCAGGCGGCGAACAGGTAGATCGCGAGCACCCACGCGGCCCGCTTCAACCAACGGCCGTAACGGCGGTACTGATCCATGGCGGTCGACCTCCTCTTGGCTCGACCTTGGGGCTCGGGTCGTTGCCCGAGTCTACGCCCGGGCACCACGGTTGCGGAGACCTCCAGGCTCGAAGCCTCCTAGGCTTGCCGGATGCCTAGTGATCCGTTCGCCGAGCTCGAGGCCGCGCGAGCGGCCCTGCTCGAGGAGGCCGAACGGTTCGTCGAGCAGCTCGAGCCGGTCCTGGGCGCGAGCCTGCATGCCGGGTTCGAGCGTCTGCGGCTGGCGCAGGTCGGTCACGTGGGTAGGCTCGACGGGCCGACCCTCGAGGCACTGGAGGACGCGGCGGGTCGGG
>Ga0207428_10000867_pt1 | contig 34038 bp, 33 predicted proteins | sample RhiMethybrSRZTD1_FD_187600 | JGI IMG/M metagenome (GOLD analysis project Ga0207428, IMG submission 187600) | Populus rhizosphere microbial communities from Tennessee, USA - Rhizosphere MetaG P. TD hybrid SRZTD1 (SPAdes) (version 3) | ecosystem: Host-associated > Plants > Roots > Rhizosphere >...
CGCACGTGAAAGAGATTGCGGACGATCTGATACGCGCCTGGCACATCCACCGGCCCGTTGGGATCGGCGAGGCAGAGTGCCTGTTCAGGTGCGAGCGAGAACTTTTCCGTGGCCGGCTCATAGTCCACGTAGCCGCCGGCCGCCTGATTGGCCAGCCACTCGCGGATGTAACGCTCGTTGGTGCCGGTCTTCGATGCCAGCTCGCGCGCGGTGAGGGAACTCCCGGCCAGCGCCTTGTAGAGACCGAGTTCATCGCCGATTGAGACGAGGACGGCGCTCACCGCAGCGCCCAGATCGCCGACAGCCTTGCCCAGGAACGCATTAAGACGTTGTTCATCGACAGCCATGAGGGGCTCCTTTCCTCCATGAGTGTCGCGATGGCGGCGGGCGTTACAACGCGTGACAGACTATTCGCGTCGCCAGCCGCGGAAGGCCGCCAGCATCGTGGCACGTGCTTCCGGCGACAGCGATTCCTCAGGCAGGCGCCCAAGGGCCCGGATCGTCTGGCGGAACTGATCCATGAACGCGCGGCAGGCGTCGCACTCCGCGAGATGCGCGTCGAAACGCGCGCGGTCGACGGCCGAGAGTCGATCCTCGAGATACTCGGTCACGAGCTCGACGAGGTCGCGGCAGGGGAGCTCCGGCAGATCGCGATCGATCATGCGGCCCCCTTTCCGGTCAGATAACGTTCGAGCGCGTTGCGGACCCGCGCGCGCGCCCGATGCAGTAGCACTCTTTGATGAGTGCTCGTCACGCCAAGAATGTTACAAGCCTCGTCCGCAGCCATGCCTTCCAGATCGCGGAGCACCAGCACTTCCCGCTGGGCCGGCGGCAGCTCCGCGATCGCCTGGTCGATGATCTTTCGCGTTTCCCCGGCGAGCAAATCCTCTTCCGGCGTGCGCCAGGGCACCGGCTCGATCGCCCAGTGATGCGGCCAGCGCGGATGATCCGCGGGCAGGAATCGCGACGGCTCCACGGTTGGACCGTCGTCTTCGGGTTGCAGCGGGACGAGGCGCCGTTCGGCGCGGAATCGCGCCCGCGCGATGTTGACGACGATGCCGAGCACCCACGTCCGCAGCGTCGATCGCCGCTCGAAGCGATCGAGCGACCGTAGCACCGTCAGCCAGGCCTCCTGCACCACTTCCTCGGCGATGGCGTGACTGCGGGCATGCGCCAGCGCGACGCGCAGCATGACGCTGCTCCAGCGGTCGACGAGCTCGCAGAACGCGCGCTCGTCGCCGCTCTTCAGCGCGTCGATCAGGACCGCGTCGTTCGCACCGAGCGTCGAGGTCATTCGAGGGAAGCGCCCACGCGTCGTTACTTTAGTTCAACCGCGATGCGGTCGGCCGGCATCGACGACGCGTTGGCCTCCGCGTGTGTCGCCGCACCCGACATCCGCACGTCGTCCGCCTTGGCGTTGGGCTGATCGTTCACGTAGAAGACGACGCGATTGAGGATGTGTTCGTGCGTGGCGCCCTTCTCGCCGGGACCGAAGTGGACGCGCAGCACACGCACGAACGCGTTTTCGAAATCGACCTTGTAATGCTGCGGATCGACGGCGACCGGATCGAGCTTCGTCACGGGCGCGGGACCCGCGGGCGGGCCTTTGAGATCGATTTCGAGAATGCGGATTGGGTGATCGCTGGTGTTCTCGGCCGTGTATGGTCCGCCCGCGGGACGCCACCGCACATCGCCGCGCTTGAAGGCGAGCGTCGTGGTGCCGGTGCCGTCCTTGACCGACATCGCCCCATCGTCCATGTAGATCAGCACGCGGTTGGTGGCGTGACCGTTCCTCGATATCGACGGTGTGTGCGGCTGAAGCGTCGCGATATAGACGCGCACCTGCGGCGTGTCGAGGCGTTGCGCGATAGCGGCGGGCGCCGGCGCGTTTTGCGCGTGCAGCAACGCCGCTGCAAACAGGAGCATGACGGCCATGGGCGTGTGGCGCATGATGCCGCCCATTGTGCCTGAAGTCAGGGCTGGTAATTCAACCGCATGATGCGGCCTTTCTCTCCCGCGCCCCATCCGGCGCGGCCGCGCTTCGCGAACGCGAACGTGTGCAGTCCGGAGGAGCCCATTAACGGTGCCCACGTCCGCCCATCGTCGGTCGAATGATCGGCGCCTTGAGGTCCCATCGCGATCAGCGTCGAAGTGCCGGGCAGGTAGGTAACAACCGATCGAAATCCGGACAGGCCCGTCACTTTCGTCCACGTGCGCCCGCCGTCGTTCGTGATCGCCGCGTTGTCGACGGCCTCGTTTTCCTTGCGGTAGTCGCCACCGACCACGATGCCGTGATCAGCGTCGCGAAAGGCGATCGAAAAAATGCCGGATGATGGACCGGCGGCCAGCGGCGTGGCCGCAGCCGTCCATGTGCGCCCGCCATCGATCGATCGCAGGACTCGCGCCACTGCTGCAGCACCGGTGCCGATCCAGACGTGGTCGCGGCCATGGACCGCGACATTGGTGCCGCTCGCGGCGAATGCGCCTTCGTTGTCGAGCGCAGGCGGCAAGCCTTCGGCGGCCACGCGCGTCCAGGCGCGTCCGCCGTTGTCGGTGCGAAGGATCACCAGCCGGCCGTCGATCGAATCGCTGAAGGCAATGCCACGATCCGCGTCCCAGAACGCCATCGCATCGAAGAACGCCTTCGGATCGGTGTTGGTGAATTGCCGCGTCCAGGAGCGCCCGCCATCAGTGGTCTTGTAGATGCGCGAGCTCTCTCCGGCTCCGATGCTCAGCGCGTAAGCGCTCTGCTCGCTGACCGCATCGATGTCCCGGAAATCGAGCTTCTCGGCGCCGGAAATAATCAACGTCTGCCAGCTCGCCCCGCCGTCGCTCGTGCGCAGCACGGTACCGCCGCTGCCGCTTGCCCATGCCACACGATCGCTGACGGCGCTCACTCCACGCAGGCGCGCGGTGACGCCGCTCGGCTGATCGGTCCACGCCGGTGCGAGAAGAGCGAGTGCGGTGAGAGCTGAAAGGATGCGCATGTCTGAGAAACACATTCTTCGTCAGTTTTGTAACGCCGCGTACGAAAATCGCACGGGCCGGCAATGCAACGGCTCCGGCCATTACGGAAACGCCAGTTCGTGCCCTATTTTCATCGGCACATCGATTGCTGCATGAGGTTACGGGAGTAAATCTCATCATGGGTCGAAAGAAAGCGAAGCTCGCGAGTCGAACGCAGTGGCTGCTCTTCGCAGCGGGTTGCCTGTCGGTGACCGCAATTGCCTACTGGCAATATTCGTACGATGCGCCGAGCGCCAAACCTCCCGCGCCGTTGCAGTTGACGGTTGCGGCGGCCCCGGCGCCCAGCACCGACGCGGCGCCGGCCGTGTTGTCGAAAGACATCGCCGCCGTTGAGCCTGTCAAAGACGCAGTGACTGCGCCGCCGACGAAGGCGCCGGCTACGAAGGCAAAGACGACGAAAGCGCCGACGACCTCAGCACCGGTCCTCGCGAAACAGAATGATTCGCCGGCCGTGACCGTCGAACGGCGCGAGAACGTGGTGCCGCCATCAGCGCCCAAGGCCAACAAGTCGCCGGCGGAAGCGTACGAGGCGATGGCGCGCGCGAGCCTGCAGAACAAGGATTATGACCAGGCACGCCAGCACATCGGATCGGCGCTCGCGCACGGCGGTAAGGCGAGCTTCATGATCATTCATGACCACAGCCGCGGCAATTTCGACAAGGACGATCCCAAGGCGACGTGCGTGGGTGAGTTGACGATTGATGCCGACGAGGTGAAGTTCGAGCCCCGCGAAGAGGCCGATCGCTTCGCCGCCAACTGGTCCGACGTGCGTGACGCCGGCGGCAACAGGTTCTTCGGATCGGGCCGCGGCGGCTTCCACGTGACGATCAACACCGGCGGCAAGTACAAGAACTTCAACCTCGCGCCCGAGTCGAAAGAAAAGGCGGAAGGAAAGTTGATCCTCGACTTGATGAACGCCTACTCGCGAAAGAGCGAGCGCGCCAGCAAGTAGCCTTCGCGCACCGGGTGCACCCTGTGCACCCGGTGCACCCCGATTACTTCACCGAATACTTCGTAAACGCCCCGCCGGCTTGCTGCAGCGAGTTCGGTCCTTCGGCGGCGTAGACGTTGCCATCCGCATCCACCGCGATACCTTCACCGGCCGTTCCCTGATACACGCGATCTTCACGCTCGAACGGCGGGATGAACGCGACCACGCGATCTTCGTCCACGGGGCCAATGCGCACGCCGTCGCGCCAGTTCGGGTGATTGAGCGGGCCTGACTCGGAGTCGATGGCGTAGATCTGGTTGCCCTTGATGAAGAAGCCGCTGACGCGGCCGAACATGTAGCGCGACTCGAGATACTTGCCTTCCTGATCGAAGATCTCGAGGCGATGGTTGCCGCGGTCCGCGACCCAGAGGCGTCCGCGCGCGTCGAACATCAGCGCGTGCGGCGTGCGGAACTCGCCGTGCTTGACGCCGATCGATCCCCACGACTTGATGAACTTTCCCTGCGGGGTGAACTTGCTGATGCGCGAGGTGTCGCCGCGCTTGATGCCCTCGGCGATCTGCTGATTGGTCGTAAAGCCCTGGGCATTGTGGCCGTCCGACACATAGATGCTGCCGTCGGGTCCGACGACAACGTCGTTGGGTTGGTTGAATTGGCCATCGGCGGTGCCGGGCTTGCCGGCGATGCCGAGACTCAGCAGCTTTTCACCCTTCGGGCTGAACTTGTGCACCTGGTGGCCCTTGGTGCCCTCCTTGTTGCCGGCGAAGTCGGCGATCCACACGTTGCCGTCCTTGTCCACGTGAATGCCGTGCGGCGTGATCATCACGCCCTTGCCGATGTTCGCGAGCACCTTGCCGGTGTGGCGATCGAACTTGAACACCGGATCGACGGGATTGTTCTCGCAATCGACGGGCCCGCCGCCGGCGGTTCCGGCGCCGCAGCGCTCGTAGCCCCAGATGTTGCCGTCTTTCGGATCGACATCGAGGCCGGCCGACGTGCCCCACTTGCGGCCCGCGGGCAGCTCGCCCCAGTTGCGCGTCACCTTCGGCGCGGGATTCGGCAATCCCTCACCGGTGATCGGATTGGGCGCCTTCGATTGCGCGGGCAGCGTCGCCAAGAAGAGGACGCCTGCGCCGAGTGTTGAGAATAGTAGTCGCGACTTATTCATCTCATCCCCCCTGATCCCCGATCCCTGATCCCCGATCCCTGTTTACTGCGGCGGCTTGACGCTCGATGCCGGCCGCGTCCCCTTGAGAATCCACCGTTGCATGCGCCGGCCGTTGCCGGCTTCACCGGTGTACATCCGGTTCTTCGAATCGATCGCGATCATGTGCGCGCGGATGAATTCGCCCGCTTGCCGTCCCGGCTTGCCGAAGCGATCGAGAATTGCGAGATCCTTGCGCCGCAGGATCCACACGCGCTGGTTGGTGCCGTCGATCAAATAGAGCAGGCTCTGATCGGCATCGCGCGAAAACTGCAGGCTGAAGCCGCTGCCGGATCCGCCCGTCTCCGGCCGCACGAATCGCTCCATCAGGTACTCGCCGCTCTGGCGGAACACCTGGATGCGATTGCCGCGGCGATCCGACACGTAGATGAGTCCGTCCTTCGATCCGACGAGCCCATGCAGCGTCGAGTATTGCTGCGGCGGATTGTCGATCTTGACCGGATATTGATACTTCACCGTGTCATCGGGACGCTTGCCATACGCGCCCCAGTGCCGCTTGTACTTGCCGGTGTCGGCGTCGTAGACCACGACGCGCTTGTTGATGTAGCCGTCCGCGATGAACAGCTCGTTGGTCTTCGGCTCGACATAGAAGTTCGCGGGACCGCCGAGGTGATCGGGATCGTTGCTGCCCTTGTTCACGTCCGGCTCGCCGATCGTCATCACGTGCTTGCCGTCCTGCGTGAACTTCATCACGTGCATGCCGTTGCTGGTGCCGGTCCAGACGAAGCCCTTGTGATCGATGTAGATGCCGTGCTCCTGCTTGTACCAGGTGTAGCCCTCGCCGGGGCCGCCCCACGAGCGCAGCACCTTGCCGTTTTCATCGAGCTCGAGCACCGGCGGGGCAGGGATGCAGCAGTCGGCGATCGGCGGCTTCACCGCCGCGCCGATCTCCTGGTCGGTGAGGCTCGACGGCATGTGGATCACCCACAGGTGATCGCGATCGTCGACGAACAATCCGCGGATGTCGCCGAGGATCCAGTCGTTCGGCAGCGTCGGCGGCCACGTCGGATCGATCTCGTAGATCGGCAGTTTGTCGGCCGTCGGCGATCCGGGCGCGACCTTGGCGTTGGCCGATTGGGCGTGGATGGCAAGAGGCGACAGCAGTGCCGCCACCAGGACCGTGAGTATGAGGGCGCGCTTCATGGGCGGGGATTATGCCTCATTGGAAGACAGCCCGTAGGGGCGGACTTTAGTCCGCCCGAGCGTAATTTCGCGCTCCGCGCTTTCTCGCGAGGGAGTGCCGGCCGCGGCCTCCGCGGCTGGCGACAACGCTGGCGCGTTGCCGCCATCCTCTCGGAACGCGGGAAACCGCATCTTGCTCGCCGGATTGCGCGCCTTCGCTGAGACGCGCGATTCCGATTTTCTGCGGAGTCTGCGCGGAATCGCGCGTGCAATGCCGTCTCGCTCGACGCGGTTTCGACGACACGTTATCCGCGTTCCTCAAGTCGGCCGCAGCCGGCACTCCCTCGCGACGCGCTACGCGCCGGCGCCGGCGCAAGTCGTGCGATGATTCGGCGGCAACCAATGCTTCGACTGCCAATCGTATTGATCGCTGTCGTACTGGCGCAGTCACCCGCGCGCGATTCGCGATATCCCGCGGACTGGTGGGCTGGCGATATTTCGAGATCCTCACGAAGATCCGAGCCGAGTTACGCCGTTAGCCGGCTGGATCCCCGGCCGCATGCCGATGAGACCTCCCAGCAGAATGCCGGCAGGTCGCGACAACACAAACAGAGCAGGAGCGACGAGTTCGGCCGTCGTGAGTGGGCGCGCCGGACTCGGCATCGTTGCGAACCGGAGCGCGATCATCCCGTATTCGAAAATCAGCACGGTCATCGCCAGCAGGCAGACGGCGCCTGGAGCCGACCGCCGGGTGGCCTTCGCGACGCTCCACCCAATCGCGAGACACACCATCCCAATGATGAATGCGCTTTGCGCGTGCAGCGTGAAGAGGAACCACTGTGGGTCGATATCGCTCAACCATTGCTGTGTGATCAATCTCGACCTGCGGACCAGCCACGTCGCAGGGAACGCCGCCGCGAAATATGCGACCCAGCCCAAACCGATCGCCGCCGCGGTTCGCCACTTGTTGTCCCGAACGGTGCTGACAATGTCGGCCCGAATGGCGGAGAAGACCTGCCGCCAGTACCACCACCGCGATGGACGCGCCGCGTACTGCTCCATCAGATCGCCGGCAATCGCTTCCCCGTGCGGGCCGGAGCTGAAGCGAATCAACAACCACGTTGCGAGGCGGGGTGCCGGTTTGTTCATGCGCCTTCTCCCTGGAGTTGACGAACGCCGCCCCATAGCGTCATCAGCGTTCGTTGCGCGTGCGAGGCGGCCTTGACGCCCTTCGCGGTCACCCGGAAATGCGTTTTTGCCCTTCCGCCGCGCTCCGCCGTCGGTTCACCGCGCCGGGACGTCACCAACTTCTTCTGCTCGAGACGTTTCAAGGTCAGATACAAGCTGCCGATGGCGACGGTGCGTCCGCTGCTGGCCTCGATTTCCTGCGCCACCGTGACGCCATACGCTTCCTCGCCGAGCTTGATCACCGCCAGCAACACCATCAACTCGAACCCGCCGAGAAACTCCCGCGCCATTTAGTCAACAATAGTGAATAAATAGCGGAAGATCAAGCCCGGGGTTAGACTATGGCGCGATGCGCCGGGCGGACTTCCGCGTGATCCGATCGATCCCGACACGGTGGATGGACAACGATCATTACGGCCACGTCAACAACGTGGCGTATTACTCGTTCTTCGACACGGCCGTGAACGGATTCCTGATCGACGCGACCGGATCCGACATCCGCAACCTTCCGGCCATCGGCATCGTCGCCGAATCGAGCTGCCAGTTCCTGAGCGCGATCAGTTTTCCGGACACCGTGCACGCGGGGCTGGCGCTCGAGCGGCTCGGCGCCAGGAGCGTGGTCTACACGATCGCGTTATTCCGCAATGATGACAATGCGGCGTGCGCGATCGGACGATTCGCGCACGTCTACGTGGACCGTGAGACGCGCCGGCCGGTGGAGATTCCGGCCGTCATCAAGGGTGCGCTCGCCGAGCTAGAGCATCGTGCGAAGAGCGGCGATTAACATCGTGATGCCGGCGCCCACCAGCAGCCACAGCACCGTCTTCCGGAACGCCACCGCGCTCATGCCGACGTAAATCTTCGATCCCCAGATCGCGGGAAGCACGAGCGCGCCCGCGACAACCGCCATTTGCGTGGTGTGACTGCGATTCAACCGTCCGTAATACACGTTCGAGGCCACCGTCGCCGACAGCACGATCAAGTTGAAATTCTGCAGGACGGCGCGGTGCTCGTCCTTGTTGTAGCCACGCAGCGACGCCCACAACGCCGGCGCCAGTCCGCTGAAGCCGCTGAGCGGCGCCATCACGCCGCCGAGCAGGCCCACGCCGGCGTCCGCGACCTTTCCGCCATGGGTGATGTGCGGGAGCCTGGCCGTGGCCAGCATCGCCGAGCAGCAAATCACCAGCAGCGAACCGAGCACCAGCTTGAACTGATTGGGATTGAGGTAGGGAAGCAGCTGCTGGCCGATCGGAATGCCGATCGCGGCCCCCAGCACATACGGCCAGAGCAGATGGATCTGGAGACCGCGGCGAATGCGTATCGCCGAGATGACCTGTCCAAACCAGCCGCCGAACACGGCCATCGGCGCGGCGAGAATCGGGTCGAGCGTCCAGACCCAGATCGACATCGCGACCATTGCGAACGCAAACCCGGAAATGCCCTGCACTAAACCGGCGATGGCCGCGCCAATCGCCAGGATCCATATGTCACTCATCGATGAAACCTATTCCGATACGAAATCGAACGGACTACCCGAACGAATTTAAGGGATGAGTGTCCCATATGATGGAAGTGAATGCACGTCGACGATCGGCGCGAGCTCGACGAACTGGATCAACGGCTTCGCGTGCTGCTTCCGGAAACCTATCAGGAGTGGTACGAGAACCTCGAGCCAAAGCCGATGAAATCGGCGGGCCTCAAGTACGGTCCTGACGGCAAGGTGGCGTGGGATGAGATCTGGGGCAGCTTCTGCGATCTCGCCATGGCCGGCGGGCCGCCGCACAAAGGCACGCTGCTCGAGCCGGGCCGCCCCGACGCGATCGCCGCGGAGCCGTCACGCTACGACGAGGTCGTCGACGAGATCTGCCGCGGCATCACGCTCGCGAGCGAGCTGCCCGCGCAAGCGTCGCCCGACGCCGGCTGGGTGCGCGTTGATTGCTATAGCGACACGATGGCGTCGTGGCTGCTGCGCGCGATCGTGATGGAGAACGTCGCCGCGCGCTGCAAAGGCCGCGACGTGCTGCTGCCGGCCGCGCCGCACTTTCAGCTCGACAAGGAAATCAAGAACGTCGTCACCGTGATCGCCAAGACGACGCATTACTGGATGGGGCACATGTCGCGCGCGCAGAAGAGCGCGATCGCGGATCTGTTCGCGAGGATGTCGTCGGCATCGCCGCTCGTCGAGCCCGCAGATCAGAATGGCTGGCGCGGCATCGACTGCGCAAGCGTGAAAGCGGCGATTTGGATGATGCGCGCGCTGGTGGCGACCAACGTGTTGTCGCGGCGGGAGGGCACGACGCTGTTCGTGCCGAACAATCCGGCGAGCGATCCGGGCGGAGTGATCGTGGCGAGGACGGTGATGATGGTTCACCGCCTCGCCGCGATTCGTGGCGTCGCCTAGCCACCCCACCACGCACGGTCCGCGTGGCGGGGACCCCGGCCTAAGCGAGCGCCTTTCCGTACAACGCCAGGAGGCGGCCCCACGCCTTTTCCGCGGCCGGCTCGTTGTAGACCTGCGTATCCGGCGGGCACCAGCCGTGCGCGGCCGGGTAGACCTCGATCTCCGCGGCCAGCTTGGCCTTGTCGAACGTTTCCTTCAACACGGTCTTGTCGTTCGGCCGCTGCTTGTCGTCGTTCTCGGCGATGGCAATCAGGAACGACGCCTTCGTGGCGGCGGCCAGCAGATGCGGACTATTCGCGCCGGCGTTGTCGTTGACGAGGCCGCCGCCGTGGAACGACGCGACGGCGCCGATGCGGCCAGGCATTGCCGATGCCGTGTGAAACGACATTGGACCGCCCATGCAGTAGCCCTGCACGCCGACCTTGCGGTTCTTGTTCACCTGCGGCTGCGCGTCGAGCCAGGCCACGAACGTCTTCGCATCCGACATGTCCGTAGCGGGGCTCATGCCCTGGCGGAACGACATCATCTCCTTGATCGGCGTCGCGCCGGTGGCGGTCGGCTTGCCAACCCGATAGAACGGGTTGACCACGAGCACGGAATACCCGGACGAGGCGAGCCGTTTGCCCATGGTTCGCATCGCCGGACGGAGCCCGAAGATGTCGGGCCAGATCAGCACTCCGGCCGCCGCGCCGGACGCGGGATGCACGAAGTACGCGTCGCACGTGCCATCCGGCGTCTTAATCTCGACCTCCCGTTCGCTCGTCGTCTGCGCGTTGGCGACCTCCGGCAACATCATCGCCGCGCCGGCCGCGAGCAGCACGCCAAACTGCCTTCGAGTGACCAGCCCCCTGGCCTCGTACTCCGCCACACTCTCTGCAAAATGATCTTTATCGCACATAGGTCCCCCCGGGAGTGATGCAAGTGCCGGGAGTATACCCCGGCTCCGAAAACATCACGGCCAGCGTCTTGCAGAAGCGGTCAGGGATATTCGACCGATTCCTCTCACCGCAGGTGTGCCACATGTCCAAAGCGTCGCGTTCGCAAGGTAAGTCCGGCGGTTCAGCCGCCAAGTCACGTCCGTCATCGAGCGGTCCCGCCAAACCACGTCCGGATCTGTCGGACGCGCTTGAATCGAAAGCGGATGCCACGCAGGGACTCGCGCTGGCGCGTCCCTTCAACGAGATCAAGGACGCTGAGTTCCATGCCGACGCACCGGAAGGCCCCGCGTACGAGCCCGATGATCCGGCGGCGACCGGCAGCACCCTGAGCGAGGCCAATGCATCGGACAAGGTGGGTAGTGGTGACCCGGTACTCGGCACCAACCGGACCATTGCTCCTCTGGATCGCGTGCGTGTCGATGCGAGCGGCCAGCGATTGACGACGAATCAGGGCGTGCCGGTGAGCGACAACCAGAACTCGCTCAAGGCCGGACTCCGCGGGCCGACGCTGCTCGAGGATTTCGTGCTTCGCGAGAAGATCACGCACTTCGATCACGAACGCATCCCCGAGCGCATCGTCCACGCGCGCGGCTCGGCGGCGCACGGTTTCTTCGAATGCCGGAAGTCGATGACATCGCTGACGCGGGCCTCGATCTTCGCCGAAGCGGGCAAGCGGACGCCGGTGTTCGTGCGCTTCTCGACAGTGGCCGGTGAGCGCGGCTCCACCGACACCGCCCGTGACGTGCGCGGCTTTGCCGTGAAGTTCTACACCGACGAGGGCAACTGGGATCTCGTCGGCAACAACATTCCCGTGTTCTTCATCCAGGACGCGATGAAGTTTCCTGATCTGGTCCACGCGGTGAAGCCCGAGCCGCATCACGGCATGCCGCAGGCGGCCTCGGCTCACGATACGTTCTGGGATTTCGTGTCGCTGATGCCGGAGAGCACGCACATGCTGATGTGGGTGATGTCGGATCGTGCGATCCCGCGCAGCTATCGCACCATGCAGGGCTTCGGCGTGCACGCCTACCGGCTGGTCAACGCCGACGGCGAATCGGTGTTCGTGAAGTTCCATTGGCTGCCGAAGCAGGGCACGCATTCGCTGGTGTGGGATGAAGCCGTCAAGATCTCCGGCGCCGATTCGGATTTCCATCGCCGCGATTTGTGGGAAGCGATCGAAGCGGGCGCCTACCCGGAGTGGGAGCTCAATTTTCAGATCATCACCGAGGAGCAGGCCGAGAAATTCTCGTTCGACATCCTGGACGCGACGAAGATCGTTCCCGAAGAGATCTCGCCGCTGATTCCGGTGGGCACGCTCGTGCTCAATCGCAATCCCGATAATTTTTTCGCAGAGACCGAGCAGGTGGCCTTCTGCACCGCGCACGTCGTGCCCGGGATCGACTTCTCGAACGATCCGCTGCTGGCCGGCCGCATCCATTCATACGTCGATACGCAGATCTCGCGCCTCGGTGGGCCGAACTTCCACGAGATTCCGATCAACGCGCCGATTGCCCAGGTCCACAACAATCAGCGTGATGGCATGCACCGGCAGGCGCTTCATCGCGGCCGCGTCGCGTATGAGCCGAACTCGCTTGGCGGCGGTTGTCCGTTCCAGGCCGGCTCGGCGGGGTTCGTCAGTTTCCCGGCGCGGGCCGAGAAGAACGATCACAAGGTGCGCGGCAAGGCGGAGCGCTTCGCGGATCACTACACGCAGGCGACGCTGTTCTTCAACAGCCAGACGCCGGTCGAACAGCAGCACATCATCAACGCATTTCGTTTCGAGCTGTCGAAGGTGCAGGTGCCGGCGATCCGCGAGCGCATGGTGTCGAGCCTCCGGAACGTGTCGGACGAACTTGCCGAAGCGGTCGCTGAAGGTCTCGGCATCACCGCGCTGCCGGAGCCGATGCCGAAGGCGCTGCAGAAGAAGGTCCGCGCCGAAGTGGAGCACTCGAAGCCGCTGTCGCTGTTCGCGCGGCCAGGCAACGTCGGCATCCAGGCGCGGCGCATCGCCGTGCTGATCGCCGACGGCGTGGATGGCGATCACGCGCAGGCCATCGCGGCGCGGATCCGCAAGGAAGGCGCCGTGCCGGTGTTCATCGCGCCGAAGCTCGGCGCCGTGAAGGTGGGCAAAGGGGCTGCGCTGCAAGCCGACGCCTCGCTGGAAGTGGCCCCATCGGTGCTCTTCGACGCGGTCGCGATTGCCGACGGAGAGGCTGCCGCCGCGCTGTTGGCCGGCAACGGACGTGCGCTCGAGTTCTTGAAGGATCAGTACCGGCACTGCAAGGCGATGCTCATCGCGGGCGCGGCCAAACTCGTGTTCGACGCCGCCGGCATTCCCGACGCGCTGCCGACCGGTGATGCCGACCCGGGCCTCGTCGTTGGCGCTGCTGACGCGCGCGCGCTTGACGCCTTCGTCAAGGCGGTGGCGCAGCATCGCCACTACATGCGCGAATCCGATCCGCCGGTTGTGTGATTCGATGGATCGGCTCGCGCTCAAGTGCCGGAAGAAGTTTCTTCGTTCGTTTCCCGGCGGGTTTTCCGATGAGACCTACATCGACTGGGAGCGCGGCTACAAGTGGAAGGCGCACGACACATGGCAGGCGGAGCTCGGTCAGGCCGAGCTCCGCACGCTGATCCGGGACGGCCGGCACGGTGAAGTGGCGGCGCGGGCGGTGCGCATCGAGTCGCGCACCAATCTGCTGTTTTCGTTCGAGAAGATGGCGCTGCGCGACGCGGTGAAATCCGCCGCGGGTGCGGAGCGGTTCGCAGCAGGACTCTATGCATTCCTTCACGGCCGCGGTGACGATCGACGACGCTTCGACGACTGGTGCAATGTGGTTGCAGGCCTGCCGCGCAAGCAGACGCGCGTCCTGACCTGGCCGGTGACCACGGTGTTCGGATTCATCGCGCAGCCGGAGCGGCACATCTTTCTCAAGCCGAACGTGACGCGAATCGCGGCGAAGGCGTATGGGTTCGATTTCGACTATCGGTCACGCCCGAACTGGGCGACGTATCAATCGCTGCTGGCGTTCGGCGAGCGCGTGATGCGCGATCAGAAGGATCTTCGCCCGCGGGATCTCATCGACGCGCAGGGCTTCATCTGGGTGCAGGGCTCCGACGAGTATTGAACGCCGCCCGTCTACGACAGCGTCGCAACACCGGCGTTGCCGCTCTTGCCCGGCGTCTTCGTGACGAGCGACTTGGCGAAGGCGAACGCGAGCCGGACCAGGCTGTCGTGTGAATCCCAGTAGTCGCCCTGTTCCGCGTCGAAGCGCACGAGGGTGATGTTCGGATCGTCGAGGCCGAGCGGGAACCACGTGCGCTGCAGCGTGGTGTAGAGCTCTTCGAGCCTGGTCCGATCGTCGACGACCGTGGCACGGCCTGAGAGGTGGAGGTAGGCGCCTTCTTTGTCGTTCTGAAACAACAACGCCGTGGTCGCGCCCGACGCGATCGCGGTCACTTTTCTGCTTCGCTTGTCGGTAATGAACCAGAGCGATCCGTCGAACGCGGCGTGATCGCCGACCACGCCAATCGGCCGCGCCGTCGGCGTGCCGTTCTGCACCGTGACCATGAACGCGATCGGGAAGCCCTTCAGCAGTTCCCTGATCTTGGCCAGTGCCTCGTCGCCGCTCAACGCCTCCTTTTGATCGATCGCCATGCCGGATCCGATGCAAGAATTCGGCCCGGGCACTCTTCGTGCATGACGATCAGTGGAGGCTTGTGTGGCAACAGGGAGCAGGGAAGGCACCACGAAGCGTTCACAGACGGGCTCGATCAAGGAAGGCGGCCTGCCGAAGTCCGGGAAGAGCGCCGGTTCAGGCGACAACCGGCGCACCGCGGACGTGGACGGGAATCGATCGGCGGCACGGCCGAAACCCCGGCGCGGTTAGGCCGCAGGCTGCTGCTGACGCGAGCGATTGCGCCGGCAGTTGTCGCAGTCGCCGCACGCGTCGCCATCGATGGCTTCGCCGAATTCCCGCAGGATCAAGTGCCAGCGGCACATCGCGCTCTGCGCGTAGGCGATCATCGCGTCGAGTTTCTCGCGATCGCGCGCCTGTCGCGCCTCGTATTTCGCTGACAACTCGGTCAGCGTCTGCTCGTCGACCGTTCGGCGCAGCAGTGAGAGCGTGCCGTCCGCATGCTGCTCGATTTCGCCGAGCTCGGCCAGCGTGGACAGCACCACGGAAAGCTTCCGCTCGCCGACACCCGGACAGCGGCCATCGATGGCGTCCGCGGAGACCGGTTCGACGTGAGCGTTCGCGGCGGCCAGCGCAGCGTGCACCGCGGCAATGTCATCGAAACGCGGATACTTTTTTCCCATGAAAAACAGGTGCGTGCGGCGATCGGCTTTCAGGAACAGCAGCGCGCACCGGGCATCCTCGCCGTCGCGTCCGGCGCGGCCTGATTCCTGGTAATACGCGTCGACGCTGCCCGGCATGTCGTAATGAATCACGAAGCGAATGTCGCTCTTGTCGATGCCCATGCCGAACGCGTTGGTGGCGACAATCGCCTTGAGCTCGCCACTCATGAAGCGCTCCTGCGTGTCGTGGCGCTCGCGTGCCGGCAGGCGTCCGTGATAGCGCTCGGCGGCGAAGCCGTGCGCGTTCAGCAGCGTCGCGACCTCCTCGGCGTGCTTCACGGTGGCGGTGTAGATGATGCCGATGCCGCCGGTCTCGCCGAGAATCTTCAGCAGCTGTTGTGGTTTCTGATCGGCGCTTTCGAGGTTGATCGATTCGTACTTGAGATTCGGCCGGTAGGTCCCGGTGTTGATCACGTTGAGGTCGGGCAGATCGAGCTGCGTGCGGATGTCCTCGATCACCGGCGGCGGCGCGGTGGCGGTCAGCGCCAGCACCGGCGGCGAGCCCAGTGACTTGATGGCGCGGCCGATTTCCAGGTAGGCCGGCCTGAAATCGTGGCCCCACTGCGAAATGCAATGCGCTTCGTCCACCACGATCAGATCAATGGTGGCGCCGCGAAGCGTCTCGAGAAACTCCGGCTGCGTGAAGCGCTCCGGGGTCGTAATCGTGAATTCGTGGCGCTCGTCGGCGATGTGCTCGACGGCGTCCTTCGTTTCGCGCGCGCTCTGCGCGCTGTTCACCTGTGATGCGGCCAGCCCAAGCTCGACGAGCTTGTCGCACTGATCCTTCATCAACGCGATCAATGGCGAGATGATCACGGTCAGGCCCGGCAGCAGCACCGCCGGCAATTGATAGCAGAGCGACTTGCCCGCGCCCGTCGGCATGATCGCCAGGGTGTTCCGTTGTTCCAGCACGGAGCGGACGACGTCTTCCTGGCCGGGACGGAACTCGTCGAGTCCGAACACGCGCCGCATGGTCGAGCGCGCCCGCGTCATCAGGGCGGTGTCTGCCTTGGATTGTGGCTTGCGGGGGCGTTTCGACGAGGGCACGAGACCAACGGTGCAAGCGTCATGCCCGCGGCCGCCGGGACGTCGAGAGGCGTGCGCGGCGCGCCTGGACAGTATCCTATTCCCCGATTTGACCGGGGAATAACGGCAGCTCCGCCGGACATCCACTAAAGGACCGATGGCTCGCACCGCACGCGACCAATTCAACGACGAGGCGATGCCGCACGTGCGGGCGTTGTTGCGCACGGCCGCGCGGCTCTGCGGCACGCGCGAGTCGGCCGAGGACCTGGTCCAGGAAACGTTCCTCCAGGCCTGGCGGTCGTTTCACCGCTTCGAGCCCGGCTCCAATTGCCGCGCCTGGCTGTACAAGATCATGCTCTTCACACATTCGCGGTCGCGGCGCGATCAATCGCGTCGTCCGTTTCATGTCGATCTCGACGCGGCAAACGAGAAGGCGCTGCTCTTCGAGCCGCCGACGCCGGATTCGATCACGGCCACATCGGTGCGCGCCGCATTCGACGCGTTGCCCGAGCCGTTCCGCCTCGCGGTGCTGCTCGTGGATGTCGAGGGACTGACGTATCGGGAGGCCGCCGACGCGCTCGACGCGCCGATCGGCACGGTGATGTCGCGGCTCAACCGCGGCCGCCGCCTGATGCGCATCGCGCTGGTCGAAGAGGCGGCGGCGTACGGCATCGATGTTTCGGCACATGCAGACCTGGAACGGAAACGACAGTGATGACGATCAACGCTGAATGCCGGCGCGTGCGCGAGCTGATGGATTCCTACATCAGCGGCGAGCTCACCGTCGAAAGCAACCACGACGTCCTTCGCCACCTCGAGCGATGCGACGCCTGCCGCACGGAGATAGCGCGCCGCGAACAGACGCGCGCGCTGCTGATCGGCAGTTTCGGCGACGCACCCGATGCCACGGCCCTTGAAGCGCGCATCGCCGAGGCGCTCGATCGCGATCAGCCGATGTGGAAGCGCGTGATGCGATATGGCGGGATTGCCGCGGCCATCGCGCTGGTGATCGGCACGGCGGTGTGGTTCTCGCGCCCGGTCGACGCCGCGGCCTACGTGGATTCGGTGGACAACCACATCGTGTGCGCGCTCGCGTTCCCGCCCGATACGGCCTACGACCAGCAGCGCGCCGAGCAGAGCCTCGCCGCGCCGTATCTCGGCATCATCAACACCGTCGCACACAAATCAGGGAATTACGATCTCATCGACGCGCACATGTGCCCGTACAACGGACGCGATTATGCGCACCTGGTGTATCGAAGTGGCGGACACACCGTGTCGGTGTTCGCCGAAACCGCCGCGCGCGGCCGGCTGCCGTCCAGTCATGAGCCCGAGCGAAAGGGATTTGTCTCAACCGGCGCATCGACCGGCGGTCACCAGGTCTTTGTGGTCGCGGAAGGTGCGGCGCCGCCGCCGCAGGCGGTGCTCGACGATCTGATGAGCTCGACGCTGGCGTTCGTCAGGCGCCTCGAACAGTAGATCGCGGCGGAGTGATCAGCCTCTCATCTTCCCGACGGCGAAGACCAGCAGCACGACGACGAGGATGACGCCGAGGGCGCCGACCCAGACGCCCGCCTTGAAGATGCCGCCGATCACCTCGCAACCGGCGAGCGTCACTCCCATGAAAACCAGCAGCGCGATGCGAGCGAGAGAGCTCGTCTGCAACATGTCCTTCTCCTGCACTGGTAAATGCAAGCGACATGCCCTCACCCCGCCGAGCGCCCGAGGTAGGAGTATGATCCGCCCGTTCGATGGAGGCCGTCCTATGACTCGACAGCAGCGGTTCGCCGGCGGGGTGTTTCTCGGGGTCCTGATCGTGCTTTTCACCGCGCAGTTCGCGATCGAACGCACGGTTGCGGCACAGAGCAAAGGCGCCGCGCAGGCGCCGCGCTTCGAAGTCGATTTCGCCTGGCCCAAGCCCCTGCCGAATCACTGGGTGCTTGGCAACGCCATCGGCGTGTGGGCCGATGAGCGCGATCACATCTGGATCGTGCATCGCGGATCGGAGACGCTCGCCAACAACGAAAAAGGCCTCGAGCTGAAGTCGGGTGATTGCTGCGCGGCGGCGCCGCCGGTGCTCGAGTTCGATGCGGACGGACGCCTCGTCAACCAGTGGGGCGGGCCAGGACAGGGCTACGACTGGCCGGATTCCAATCACGGCATCTTCATCGATCACGTCGGCAACGTCTGGATCGGCGGCAACGGCCCCGGCGACTCGCACATCGTCAAGTTCACGCGCGACGGCAAGTTCATCGCGCAGTACGGCAAGCCGAACGCGCGCATGAGCGGCAAGGACAAGCAGGGCAACCCGACGTTCGCGCGCAACAGCCACGACGAGGAGAACTTCGGCCGCGTCGCGAAGATCTTCGTCGATCCGAAAGCCAACGAGGCGTACATCGCCGACGGCTATTTCAACAAGCGCGTCGCGGTGATCGATGCCGCGACCGGCAAGATGAAGCGCTACTGGGGCGCGTATGGCAAGAAGCCCGATGATTCGCTCGACAACAGCCCGTACGATCCGGCCGCGCCGGTGGCGCAGCAGTTCAGGAATCCCGTGCACTGCGCCGACATGTCGAAGGACGGACTGGTTTACGTGTGCGATCGGCTCAACGATCGCCTGCAGGTGTTCAAGCCGGACGGCACGTTCGTGAAGGAAGTGTTCATGGCGAAGAACACCAAGCTGTCGGGGTCAGTCTGGGACGTCGCCTTCTCACGCGATCCGCAGCAGCGCTATCTCTACGTCGCCGACGGCATCAACAATCGCGTCTACATCCTGCTGCGCGATTCGCTCGAAGTCTTGACGAGTTTCGGCGATGGCGGCCGGCAGCCGAGCCAGTTCTACGGCGTGCACAGCATCGCCACCGACTCGAAGGGCAACGTCTACACCACGGAAACGTGGGAAGGAAAGCGCATCCAGAAGTTCGTCTACAAGGGCCTCGCGCCCGTGACCACGATGCATCAAGGCACCGTATGGCCACGGACGACGGGGAAGTGATGGCCTGATTACCAGCCGACGGCCTGGCCGTCCTTGCGGTGATCCGAGCCGCCGCGATACACGCCGTTGACCGGTCGATCCTCGCGCGCCCATGACGCGTCGAAGACCGGCGACGGCAAGCGCGCATCGCGCGTGAACAGAATGCCCTGATACCCGCCGACCGCGCCGCCGTTGACGCTGCGTACATCGTGTCCCTTTGCCTTCAACGCCGCGCCGACCAGGTTGAACAGCGCCGCTTCGAGCGAGAGCTGGTTGGAATTCTGGTTGTGCGTGAAGCGCGCCGCGTCGGTGGTCATCTGCACGTTCATGCCGTGATCGATCAGGTTGACCATGTGCTGCGCGTGCGTTTCGGGCTGCACGCTGCCGCCCATGTTGCCGAACGTCATCACCGGCTGGCCGTCCTTCATCACGAAGCCGGCGATGATGGTGTGGAACGGGCGTTTGCGCGGCGCGACGATGTTCGGGCTCTTCGGATCGAGCGAGAACGCCGAGCCGCGATTGTGCAGCACGAATCCGTACGGCGGCACGGTGGCGCGGCTGCCGTACACGCTGAACACGCTGTGCACGAGCGACACCATGTTGCCCCAGCGATCCGCGGTGGTGAGATAGATCGTTCCGCCTTCGGTGCCGCCGGCGAGGCCCGGCTTGCCGGCGACGTTGGGATCGATCTTTCCGCACAGTGACGCGGCGTGCTGCTTCGACAGCAGCTCGGCGACCGGCACCTTCGCGAATTTCGGATCGGCGTTCTTCGCGAGCAGGTCGGAGTAGGCGAGCTTCTTCGCTTCGACGAGCAGGTGCCAGTTCATCGGGTCCGACGGCCCGAGGCTCGTCAGGTTGAACCCGAGTTTCGGCACGCACACTTCGAGGATGTTCAGCATCTCGAGCGCGGCGAAGCCCTGTCCCGGCGGCGGCAGCTCGAACACGTCGTAGCCGTGATAGTTGGTCGAGACGGGCTCGACCCATTCGGCCTGGAATTCAGCGAGATCGTTGAGGCTCATCACGCCGTTGCCGGACTTCACCTTCGCGACGATCGCGTTGGCGATCTCGCCTTTATAGAAGCCGTCCTTGCCATGCGCCTGGATCAGGCGCAGCGCCTTGGCGAGCCCGGGATTGCTGATCACGCTGTAGAGCGGCCAGGCCTCGTCGCCGTTGAGGAACGCCGCCTTCGAATCGGGATCGTTCTTGAGGCCGTTGGTGGCGCTGCGCAGATCGTTGTGGCGGCGCTCGGCGAGGCCCCAGCCTTCTTCGGCGATGCGCGCGGCGCGCTCGAAGGTGTCCTTGAACTTCATCGTGCCGAAGCGCGAGAGCAGCGCGTCGTAGCCGGCGATCGCGCCGGGCACCGTGGCGGCGTTCACGCCGTTGTTCGGCACGCGCGTCTGCTTCAACGTGTCGGTGAAGAACTGCGGCGTCCATCCGGTGGGCGCCCATCCCGCCGAGTTGAGCGCGTAGAGCTTCTTGTCTTTCGCGGAGTAGACGATCGCGAACAGATCGCCGCCGATGCCGGTGTCGTTCTGCGAGGTCACGTCAAGGACCGCGCCCGTCGCCACGGCCGCATCGATCGCGTTGCCGCCTTGTCGCAGAATCTCGAGGCCGGCCTCGGCCGCGAGCGGATCGCTCGTGGCGACCATGCCGTGACGCGCCAGCACTTCCGATCGGCCTTGCGTCAGCCAGCCCTGCGCGCGCGAGCCGGGCACCGCCTTGACGTTGGCGCCGGGTTGCGGCGTATCGGCGGACGGAGCGCCGAACGGGTTTTTCGACTGGCCCTGGGCAACAACTGTGCAAAGCGCGGCAAAGATGGCTCCGATAGTGGCTCGACGCATACGGCCTCCTAAAAAGATCGGCCGATACTACCAGCAATGAGCGCTATTGCCACGCCCATCGGACATCAGGACCGTTACGAGGCGATCGATTTGCTGCGCGGTATCGCCGTGCTCGGCATCCTGGTCATGAACATCCAGGCATTCGCCATGCCGATGGCGGCGTACTTCAATCCCACCGCTCTCGGCGATCGCGGCCCTATCGATTTCTACGTCTGGGCCCTCAGCCACCTCTTCTTCGATCAGAAGTTCATGACGATTTTCTCGTGGCTGTTCGGCGCCGGCATCGTGCTGATGACAGCCCGCGCGGCCGAGCGGGGCGTGAAGCCCGCCGCGTTTCACTACCGGCGCATGCTCGCGCTGCTGGTGTTCGGATTGATCCACGCCTACCTGATCTGGGATGGCGACATCCTCGTGCTGTATGCGATTTGCGGCGCCCTGGTCTACCCGGTGCGCAAGCTGCGGCCATTGGTCCTGATGGGGCTCGGCCTGCTGATGCTCGCGATCGGATCGTCGTTGATGATCGCGGGAGGCTTTTATCTTCCGAAGGGGTCTCCGGAAGCCATCAAGGAGTTCCAGGCGTTTTGGGCGCCAACGGCGGAGGAACTGCAGCGCGAAACGCTGGCGTTCCAGGGTGGATGGCTGACGCAAATGCCGGTACGGGTGGCGAACTCGATGGACTTCCATCTGTCCGTGATCTGGTTGTGGGGTTTGTGGCGCGCCGCCGGCAACATGTTGATCGGCATGGCACTGGTCAAATGGCGTGTCGTGACGGCGGAGCTGCAGCAGAATTTCTATCGCGACCTGGCGGTGATTGGCTTCGGCTTTGGCTTGCCGCTGATCGCCGGCGGCGTGGCCAGCATGAGCGCGCACGACTGGGAAACGTTCTATTCGTTTTTCATCGCCGGCCAGTTCAATTACTGGGCGAGCCTGCTGGTGGCGTCAGGCTGGGTGGGATTCACGATTTCACTCTGGCACGTCGGCTTCGCAACCGGCCTGTCGGCGCGGCTGATCGCCGTCGGCCGCACGGCGTTCAGCTGCTACATCCTCACGTCGTTGATCTGCACCTTCATCTTTTACGGGCATGGCCTCGGGTTCTACATGCATGTGTCGCGGCCGGGACAGCTCGGCGTCACGCTGGGCGTGTGGATCACGTTGTTGATCGTGGCGCCGCTGTGGCTCGAGCGATTCCGTTTCGGACCGCTCGAGTGGTTGTGGCGAACGCTGACCTACGGCGAGCGTCAGCCTTTCCGGCGCGCGCGCCATTCCGCGAGCGACTGGCCCCAGATCTCCACCGGCGCTTCGTGAAACGGCGGCGGCAACCGTCCCGGACCGCGATTGCGCGAGCCGAGCTTGCGCGCCACCTGTTGTGACGCGATGTTGGTGGGCGCGATGCTGTGGATGACGTCGGTCCAGCCGAGATTGTCGAAGGCCCAGTCGGTGGCGGCCGTCGCGCCCTCGGGCGCGTAGCCGCGGCCCCAGCGATCGCGCGAGATCGCCCAACCCACTTCCGTCCCCGGCCAGCCTTCCGGCTGCCACGGGCCCAGGCGCCCGACCCAGCGGCCCGTCGATTTCTCGATCACCGAGAACATGCCGATGCCCGTCGCATGCCACGCGCCGATCATCGTCATCAGCGCGCGCCACGACACTTCGCGCGGCGCGACGCCGCCGATGAACTTCGCGGCTTCTTCGTCCATCATCATCGCGGCCCACCCGTCGAGGTCCTCGAGCAGGGGCACGCGCAGCAGCAAACGCGACGTCTCGATCCGCAACGAACCGAGTTGCCTATCAGCCATCCCCGCAGATTACATCGCGCGGAGCCGAAATCCGACAGCCGGCGTCTAATATCGGTCATGGACCGGCGAACTTTCCTGCAGATGGCGATGATCGTGCCGGTGCTCGGCCAGGCCGCAAAGCCGGCGCCGAAGACCGGCCTCGCGTGGACGCGATGGGGTGGTCCGTACGGAGATTTCCACACCGACGCGACCGGGATCAAAGACACGTGGCCCGCCGCCGGTCCGCCGGTGGTGTGGAAGCGCGCGCTTGGCGAGGGCTATTCGTCGCCGTCGGTCGAGGGCGACCGCCTCTACACGATCTACGGCAGGCGCGGACAGGAAGTCGTGATCGCCGCGGATGCCGGCAGCGGCACGACGTTGTGGGAACACGTCACGCCGATGTCGTTCATCAGTGACGCCGCGCGCGAACAGGGTAATGGTCCGTACAGCACGCCGCTGATCGTCGGCGATCGCATCTTCACGACCGGCGTGGCCGGACGGCTGCAGTGCCTCGACAAGAAAACCGGCAAGGTCCTGTGGACGCAGCAACTGATCGACGAGCATCGCGGCTCGGTGTTGATGTACGGCTATGCGCCGAGTCCCGTCGCGTTCCGCGATCTGGTGATCGTTCCCGTTGGCGGCCGCGGCCGCGCGTTGATGGCGTTCAACCAGGCCGACGGCAAGGTCGCGTGGAGCCGCAACGACTGGGGCAATGTGTATTCGACTCCCGCGCTCGTCAAGATCGGCGCGCTCGATCAGCTCGTGGCCCTGCTCGACGGCGCGGTGATCGGCGTCAATCCGCACAACGGCGATCTGCAATGGTCGGTGCCGTTCAAGGCCGACTATTCGATTGCCATCTCGACGCCGGTCGTTGGTCCGGACAACCTGATGTTCGTGTCGTCGGAATACGGCGGCGGCGCGAAAGTGTTCCAGCTTCAGTTGCGCGGCCAGCAGACGACCGCGAAGGAGCTGTGGAGCTCGAACCGCCTGCGCCTGCACCATGGCAACGCGATCCGCATCGGCGACGCGATCTACTTCTCGAGTGGCGGCAAGGGCAGCCAGGCGATCCTCAGCGCCGTCGACGCGCGCAGCGGCAGCATCCTCTGGCAGCAGCGCAGCATCGAGAAGGCGACGTTCGTGTACGCGGACCGCAAAATGATCACGCTCGATCAGGACGGCAACCTGATGATCGCGTATCCGTCGCCGCAGGGCTTCAAGATCGCGGCGAAGGCGCCGATCATGTCGCGACTCTCTTGGACGCCACCAGTGCTCGTCGGCACGCGGCTCTACTTGCGCGATCGTGCGTCGCTGATGGCGGTCGAGCTCGGCTGAGCACCCGATCCAACAACTGAACCGTGCCTCTTCGCTGCCGCACAGCCGGCATCGCGCTACGGCCGATCTGCCGATGCGTTCCGGCATCCATCTGGCATCTAACAGGTAAGAGAGCTGCTACATCGCCTCACCAGGAAAGGAGATGCGCGATGTTTGAGACCATCAGTACGAAGCGTGCCACACCGAAACGGCGTCTCGGTACGGTCGTGCTCGCTGCGTTTGTTCAGGTGGCGCTGGTCGCCGGAGTCATCGTCACGACGTTGCTCGCCGCGGACGTATTGCCGGAGCCGCCGGACATGATGGCGTTTGTCGTGGCCGCGCCGCCGCCGCCACCTCCTCCGCCGCCACCCGCCCCGCCGAAACCGGCGGAGCCATCGCCGGAGCCGGTGAAGGCCGCTCCGCAACCGGTGGTGCAGGCCGCACCGCCGCAGCCGATCGTCGCTGCTCCGGTAGAAGCGCCGTCGGCCATCGCGCCGGAGACCGGACGCGAAGCCGAAGCACTGCGGCCCGTTGAGGCGTCGAATGAGCTCGGCGTCGCAGGCGGTGTGATTGGCGGCGTCAGTGAGGCTCCGCCCGCGCCGCCGCCCGCGATCGTGCGCATCGGCGGCAGCATGAAAACGCCGCGTCTCACGCGGCGCGTCGAGCCGGAGTATCCGGACATCGCGCAGCGCGCCAACATCGAAGGCATCGTCATCATCGAAGCGACCGTTGGTGAAGACGGCCGCGTTGACGGCGTCAAGGTGCTCCGCTCGCAGTCACTGCTCGAGCAGGCCGCCATCGACGCGGTGAAGCAGTGGCAGTACGAACCGTTGATCTGGAACGGCCGGCCGACGCCGTTCGTGCTGACGGTGACGTTGTCGTTCAATCTGGCGGCGGCGCGCTGATGCAGCGCGCCGTCGGCGGGCGCTGATGGCGGTCGAGCTGGGCTGATCGATTTCGGTCTGGTCGAGCTTCATTTGCAGAGAACCGCCATAAGCTTGAAAGCGATTGTCTGCGCACATTGACGACATCACCGCCCGCCACCTCGCCAAGGTCGTCGAGTCATCCGACGACGCGATCGTCAGCAAGGACCTGAACAGCATCATCACGTCCTGGAACCCCGCCGCCGAGCGCATGTTCGGCTATTCCGCCGCCGAAGCGATCGGCCGGTCGATTCGCATGCTCATCCCCGACGATCTGCAGAGCGAAGAAGACGTCGTGATGGCGAAGATCCGCGCCGGCGAGAAAGTCGATCACTACGAGACGATTCGCCGCCGCAAGGACGGCTCGACGCTGGCGGTGTCCCTGACCGTGTCGCCGATCGTCGACGCCTCTGGAGAAATCGTCGGCGCCTCGAAGATCGCCCGCGACGTCACCGAGCGCATGTCGATGCAGACGATGACCGCCGAATACGCGCTCAATACTGAAAAGCTGTCGGCGGTGGGCGCGATTGTCGCCTCGACCCTCGATCGCGAGACGGTTGTGCAGAAGGTCACGGACATCGCCACCGAGTTGACGCACGCCGAGTTCGGCGCCTTTTTCTACAACGTGCACGACGACAGCGGCGACTCCTACATGCTCTACGCGCTGTCGGGCGCGCCGCGCGAAGCGTTCGCGGATTTCCCGCATCCGCGCGCCACGGCGATCTTCGCGCCGACGTTCAGCGGCGAGGGGATCGTGCGGTTGCCGGACGTCACGAAAGACGCGCGTTACGGGAAGAACGCGCCCTTTCACGGCATGCCGGCCGGACACCTGCCGGTCCGCAGCTACCTGGCGGTGCCCGTGAAGGGCATGTCGGGCGACGTGCTCGGCGGCCTGTTCTTCGGCCACTCCCAGGCGAATATGTTCGACGAACAGCACGAGCGCCTCGCCGCTGGCGTGGCGTCGTGGGCGTCGGTCGCGCTCGAGAACGCGCGGTTGTATTCCGAAGCGCAGGAAGCCAATCGCCTGAAGGATGATTTCCTGGCGGTGCTGTCGCACGAGCTGCGCACGCCGCTCAATGCCATCGTCGGTTACACGCGCCTGATGCAGGGCGGTTTGCTGCCGCCCGAGCAGCTCACCCGCGCCATCGAAACGCTGGAGCGCAACGCGCGCTGGCTGACGCAGATCGTCGAAGACGTCCTGGACGTCTCGCGCATCGTCTCGGGAAAGATCCGCCTCGATGTCCAGGCCGTCGACCTTGCCGGCGTCGTCGACAACGCCATCGGCACGATCCAGCCGGCGGCCGATGCGAAGGGGGTCCGCCTTCAGGCGCTGATCGATCCGCGCGTCGGCCCGATCTCCGGAGATCCCGATCGCCTGCAGCAGGTCGCGTGGAACCTGTTGTCGAATGCCGTCAAGTTCACGCCCAAGGGCGGCCGCGTGCAGGTGCGCCTCGAACGCGTCGACTCGCACGTCGAAATCGTCGTCAGCGATACCGGCGAAGGCATCAGCAAGGATTTTCTGCCGCGGGTGTTCGATCGGTTTCGCCAGGCGGATTCGGGCTCGACACGCAAGAGCGGCGGCCTCGGGCTCGGCCTGTCGATTGTTCGCCACCTCGTCGAGATGCACGGTGGTGGTGTTCAGGCGGAGAGCGATGGCCTCGGCAAGGGGGCGACGTTCACCGTGCGCCTGCCGATGATGATCGTGCAGCCGTCGACGCCCCCGATGCGGGAGCATCCGCGTGCTGAACGGCGCGATCCGCTTGAGCACCTGGCCGATCTCGCCGGCGTGCGGATCATGGCGGTTGATGACGATGCCGATGCGCTTGGATTGTTGAAGGACGTGTTGCACGCGGCGGGCGCGGAAGTGACGACGGCGACGTCCGCCGCCCACGCCCTTGAGGTGATCGCCGCCTACCGGCCCGATGTGCTCGTCGCCGACATCGGCATGCCGGAGATGGACGGCTTCGAGCTGATCAAACGCATCCGCGCCTCGAGCGATCCCGCGGTTCGCGACGTCCCGGCCGCGGCGCTGACCGCGTTCGCCCGATCCGAGGATCGCACCAAGGCGTTGCAGAGCGGCTTCGAGATGCATCTCTCCAAGCCCGTCGATCCCGGAGAGCTGGTCGCCTCCGTCGCCACGCTCGTGCGGCGCTACCGTCCGAAGTAAGATCGTTCACACGTGACCGGCGCGCACCCTCTGCGACAACCACAGGAACAGAACGCCATCGCCTTCGAGCACGTCTCGCTGGCCTTCGACGACCACGTGGTCCTGAAGGATCTCAGCTTCACCGTGCCGAAGGGCAACATGCGCATCCTGTTCGGCGCCAGCGGCGCGGGCAAGTCCGTGATCCTGAAGCTGGCGCTCGGCCTGCTGCGTCCCGACGAGGGCGCGATTCTCATCAACGGCTTGCGCGTCGACCAGATGTCCGAGCGCGATCTCCTCAAGATGCGCGCCGACATCGGCATGGTGTTCCAGGAAAACGCGCTGTTCGATTCGCTGACGGTCGCGCAGAACGTGGGCTTCCGTCTGTATGAAGAGCGCGAGCTGACCGAGGAGCAAATCGACGCGCGCGTCGACGAGGTGCTGGGCTTCGTCGGCCTGACCGAGTTTGCGGAGCGCATGCCGTCCGCCCTGTCCGGCGGCCAGCGCCGCCGCGTCGGCATTGCGCGGGCGATGGCGTCCAAGCCGCAGCTCCTGCTGTTCGACGATCCGATCACCGGCCTCGATCCGCTGATCGCGACGACGATCGACGACGAGATCGTCAAGCTGCGCGATCTCGAAGACGTGACGACGTTCGTGGTCACGCACCAGATTCGCGACGCGTTTTACATTGCCGAGCATCGCGCCCAGCGCGTGAACGGCACGGTGGAAGTGGTGAAGGACGATGCGTCGAAGGTCGCGGGTGTGGAGTTCATGGTGCTCCACGAAGGCCGGATCATGTTCCAGGGCAATGCCTCTGAATTGCTGACGGCAACAGATCCGTATTTGGTCGAATACCTGTACAAGACGCTGCCGCCCTGGTAGCCGCGACAGAATTGTTCGCTACGCACAGTTCTGAAATTGCACGGAGTTTATTTTCGAAGCAGGCGCTGCCGGGTGTTGACAGCAGAAACCGTGCAGCCTACCCTCGTTCCGCACGGTGCCCCCAGCCCGTTTATAACGCACGACTATCGATGAGCTGAGACGCTCATCAAAGGGAGCCCCGTGTGGTCGGCGCCACTTCCCCCGGGCAGCGTCGCGGCGTGAGCTTCGACGGTCCGCTCGATCTGTCGAACCTCGCGATCGTCCGCCAGCTGCGATCCGTACTGGAGCGTCACGGCTTCACCGGAACGGCGGTCATCGAGGCGCTCGGCACCGCGCTGCCGTTTGCGAAGGCGCACCTGCGCGACGACATGCCGCTCTATTTGCGGCGCGTCGCGGCGCCGACGCCGATCAATACCCTCGTCAAGCTGTTCGTGCTCGATCGCAGCGTCGACGAAGCGCGCGCCGCAGCGGCCTTCGCGCCGCTCGACCTCGACGACCTGCGCGACCTCGGGTTGATCGAAGACGGCCCGCGCGGCGTGCGCGCGAAGCTGCGGCTGTCGGCCCACGAAGGGCTGATCCTCGCGCACGATGCCTACGACGAGGACAAGAAGACGTTGCGCGTCGATCACGTCCTCGACGTGAACCCGACGACCATCTCGCTGTCGAACATGACGGTGCGCCGGCGGGTCTCGCGCGCGCTGGAGATCGGCACGGGCTGCGGCGTGCTCGCCCTGCTCGCGGCGCGCCACGCCGACACCGTGGTCGCCACCGACACCAACCCGCGCGCGCTGAACCTGGCCTGCTTCAACGCCGCGATCAACGGCATCACCAACGTCGAATGGCGCCTGGGCAGCCTCTTCGATGCGGTCGAGGGCGAGACCTTCGATCTGATCTTCTGCAACCCGCCGTACGTGATTTCTCCGGACTCGCAATTCATCTTCCGTGACGGCGGGCGCCGCGGCGACTCGCTGTGCGAGGAGATCGTGCGGCAGACGCCGCGCTACCTGAACGACGGCGGCTTTGCCACCGTGTTGATCAACTGGGCGATCAGGCACAACGAGGAGTGGGACGTGCCGCTGCTGCGGTGGACGGCGTCGAACGGCTGCGATTCGTGGCTGATGATGAGCGCGGCGCAGGATCCCACCTCCTACGCCGCGATCTGGACGCGCGGCCGCGATCGCGAGACCTACGGCGCGGCGCTGGATCGCTGGGTCAATTACTTCGACGAGCTCGGCCTGCGCGCGATCGGTCTCGGCGCCGTCGTGCTGCGCAAGACCTCGGCGCAAACGCCGTGGGTGCGCGCCGATCACCTGCACGACAGCATCACCGCGCCGGCCGGCGCCGACATCGAGCGGCTGTTTGCCGCCGAGGATCGGCTCGCCATCCTTCGCGACGACGAGACCCTGCTCGCCCAGAAACTGCACACCACCAGCGATCACGTGCTCGCGCAGACGCTGAAATTCAACGCCGCCGGCACCTACGTGATCGAGGGCGCCGAGGTCCGCGCCAGCGGCGGCCTGCCGTTCCGCGGCACCGTCGATCTGTACTCGACGCAACTGCTCGCGCGATCCGACGGCACGCGCAAGCTCTCCGAGATCGCGCTCGACATCGCCACGACCTATGACCTCGACGCGGCCAAGTTCCGGGCCGCGTGCCCGGGCATTGCCCGCAAGTTGATCGCGTCCGGCTTTCTCGTAGCACCCAAGCTCTAACGCCGGCCTGGTCCGGCACGAAAGGAGCGTTGCATGACGACAGGTTCGACAGGCACGAAGCGGCGCACGCTGCTCCAGCGGGGAATCGCCCTGCTGGCGGGCGGAGCCGCGATCGCCGGCGGCACACGATGGGCCGCCGCGGCTTCGCCGCCCGTGGCGGGGTCATCCTCCTTCACGCTGTATGCGCGGCGCCGCCCGGTGACCGGCGCGGCCGACGGGCGCATCGTCTCGTCGGGCGAGGTGTTCGATCGCCCCGGCGGCGAGCGCGTCGGCGCGTTTTATACCAATAGCTTCAACGCGCAGACCCCGTTCGGCGCGCAGCCGGCCACGGCCGCGAGCCTCGAATTCCACGTGCTCGAGCTCAAGGACGGCACGTTGTTCAGCATCAGCAGCGGCGCCGACAGCTCGGGCGCGCGCGCGCTCGCCATCATCGGCGGCACTCATCGCTTCGTGGGAAAGACCGGCAACTATATCGAGCGCGCAATCCCGGGCGAGTACCCCGGCGACGATCTGCGAGAGCTCACCATCACGTTCGCAGGTTGAGGAGGAGCACACATGGCAGTGGATATGTTCATCAAGATCGACGGCATCGACGGCGAGTCGACCGCCCATAAGCACAAAGGCGAGATCGAGGCCTTCAGCTTCTCCTGGGGTCTCACCAACACCGGCGGCGTCGCTCACGGCGGCGGCGGCGGCGCGGGCAAGGTCAACGTGCAGGACTTGAGCTTCGTCGCGCCGGTCAGCAGCGCCTCACCGAAGTTGATGGAGGCCTGCTGCACGGGCCAGCACATCCGGGACGTCACGCTCACGTTCGCGACCAGGGAGACGAAGCAGGAGTACTTGAAGATCAAGCTGAGCGACTGCCTGATCTCGAGCTACCAGACCGGCGCCGGCGGCGGCTCGGTGCCGACGGATCAAGTCAGCTTCAACTTCAGCAGCGTCGACATCCAGGCCGCGAATCGCCAGGGCCAGTTCGAGCAGGTGTCGTGCGACTTCGGCGGCGGCAAGCTCGTCGAAGGCGGTCTGAAACACAATCACTAGCGAGGTTGCGAGGGCGGCCGTGTCGTGCCGCCCTCGTCGCTTTTTTGCCGCGGCTCCGCGCCGCCGATTAGAATTCCGGCGTGACCGTCCTGCCGGACATCTTCAACGCCGCCACCCACTTCGTCGATCGCAACGTCGCTGAAGGACGCGGCGGCAAGGTCGCGATCGAATGCGGCGACGAGCGCGTCACCTACGGACAGATCGCCGAGCGCGTCAATCGCTTCGGCTCCGCGCTTCGCCGCCTCGGGATCCAGCCCGAACAGCGCGTCGCCTTGATCCTCCAGGACACGCCGGCATTCGCCTACAGCTTCTTCGGCGCCATCAAGGCCGGCATCGTGCCCGTGCCGCTCAACACGCTGTGGCGCGCGAAGGATTACGCGCACGCGCTGAACGACAGCGGCGCGCGGGTGCTCGTGATCAGCGAAGCGTTGCTGAAGGAATTCGACGCGATCGATCGCGCAACGCTGCCGCGGCTCGAGCACGTCGTGATCGTGCCCTCCTTCGGCAAGGCTACGGAGGGCAAGGGCCGCACGGGCGCGATTGATTTCGATGAGCTGCTCGCGAAAGGCTCGCCGTCATTTGATCCGGAGCCGACCCACAAGGACGCGATGGCGTTCTGGTTGTACTCATCCGGCAGCACCGGCGGTCCGAAAGGGTGCGTCCACCTGCAGCACGACATGTTCGTGTGCGCGGAGGCGTACGCGAAAGGCGTGCTCGGCATGCGCGAGTCGGATCGCTGCTTCAGCGCCGCCAAGTTGTTTTTTGCCTACGGTCTCGGCAACGCCTTGTATATGCCGTTCGCCGTCGGCGCCACCTCGATCCTGCTGCCCGATCCGCCGGTGGCGCCGCGCGTCTACGAGATCATCGCGAAGCACAAGCCCACCCTGTTGTTCAGCGTCCCCACCAACTTCGGGATGCTGCTGTCTCACGAAGGCGAATTCGATCTGTCGAGCGTGCGATATGCCGTGTCGGCAGGGGAGGCGCTGCCGGAGCCGCTGTTCAGGCGATTCAAGCAGCGGTTCGGCGTCGAGATTCTCGACGCGATCGGCTCGACCGAGTGCCTGCACATGTTCATCGCGAATTACCCGGGCCGCGTCCGCCCGGGATCGAGCGGCCAGCTCGTGCCCGGCTACCAGGCGCGCATCGTCGACGACAACGATCAGCCCCTGACGACCGGGGAAATGGGGAATCTCCTGATCAAAGGCGATTCGACCTGCGCGTATTACTGGAACCAGCACGAAAAGACGAAGCAGACGATCCAGGGCGAATGGATCCGCACCGGCGACAAGTATTCCCGCGACGCCGACGGCTACTACTGGTACGGCGGACGCAGCGACGACATGTTGAAGGCCGGCGGCATATGGGTCAGTCCCGTCGAGATCGAAAGCGTGTTGATCGATCACGAGGCCGTCCAGGAATGCGCGGTGATCGGGCGCGACGATGGGCACGGCCTGTTGAAGCCGTTTGCCTACGTGGTGCTGAAATCGCAGGTGAAAGGTTCGCCGGAGCTGGCGGTGGCGCTGCAGACGTTCGTGCGCGAGCGGCTGGCCGAATACAAACGCCCGCGCGGCGTCGAGTTCGTGTCTGAGCTTCCGAAGACGGCGACCGGAAAGCTGCAGCGATTCAAGCTTCGCGCTAAGGTGGGGTCAGGTGCTGATTCTTAGCATTTCGCTAAGTTGGGGCCAGATGCCGGCTTTGCCACGCGACACGCGCACCTGGCCCCGACATAGCATTTCGCTAAGAATCAGCACCTGACCCCAACTTAGCGTTCGGCGCGGACGAGCGCAGCGAGAGCGCGGGTCTCATCGTACGAGCCCAGGCCCTTCGTCGCCGCGATGTACATCTGCCTGGCGTTGCCGGTGACCTTCGCGTTCTTGGCCACCGCTTCGAGCAGGTTGGCGCGATCGTGGCCGCCGCTGATGCGACCAGCCGTCGCCAGCACTCCCTGGAGCACACGGTCGCTCATCGGCTTCTCGACGACGCGCCGCATGACGCGCGAAAGATCGTACGACGAGGAGATTTGCGACGCCGACTGGAAGAAGGCGTCCGCGGAATTGTCGTTCAGGCCGCCGCGATCGATCAGCTTCAGAAGTGTCTCGGCCTGATCGTAGGAGCTGGTCATCGCGCCGGTGGCTTTGATCGCCTCGGCGGCGACGCCGTCGCCCAGCGAACCTTGCGATGAGACCGCCGTCAGGACGCGGCGTTGATCGTACGAAGAGCTCATGCCGCGGACGAGAGTCATGAATGCGCTGCTGGTCGACGAGGTCAGGCCGCCCTTCTCGGCGACTTCCGTGAGCACGAGCGAGCGATCGTAGTTCGAGTCGATCGAGCCGGTCGCCTCGAGCACCGCGGCGGCAACCGCCGGCGTCAGCGGCCGCGCCTCCATGATCGCCGAGAGCATGACGCGCTGATCGTAGTCGCTCGAGATCGTCTTCACCGCGCGCGCGATGTCCACGCGGTGCGCCTCCGTCACCGCCGGCAGCTTGACGATTTCGGTAAACAGCACCCGCTTGTCGTAGTCCGACGACATCTCCGCGGGGACGCGCTGCAGGACTTTCGTCAACAGCGGCGCGGAGAGATCGGCCTGTCGCGCCAGCTCGGTGTAGTAGATGCGATGCGTGTAGCTCGATTTACCGAGCTTGTCGATCTCGGCCAGCACCGCATCAGGTCCGCCCCGCTTCAGGAACTTCGCCACCCGTTCCTTGGCGAAAGCGGCGCTGTTCTTGATCATCCGATCGAGCGCGGCGGCGAGGAACGCGCGGCCTTCCGGCTCGTATTCGCGGCGCGAGCCATTCTTCGAGAACGTGCGCTCGATATTGCCGTTCACTCCGCGCAGCTGGACCTGCGACTTGAAGATCACGCCGTCGGCGATCGTCAGCGAGGCGCCGTCTTCCATCCACGCGATGTCCTTCTCGTCTTCTGAGAGACGGAACGCGCCGTTCCACTTGATGCTGATCCTCTCGGTGCCGTCGCTCCACGACATGTTGCCGGAGCCGCGCGTGCCGATTTCCTGCGCCGGAGGCGCGGGAGGCGCCGGCGGAGGCAAAGGGGCCTCAGGTGCCGGAGATGCCGGAGGTGCCGGAGGTGCAATTGCGAGAGCTGCTTCGGCCACCGGAGGTGCGGGCGGCGCAGACGGAGCGGGTGGAGCAGGTGGCGCCGGCGGCGCGGGCGGCGGCGTCGAGTCGAACCAGCCGCGGAACCAC
>Ga0207428_10000868_pt1 | contig 34000 bp, 17 predicted proteins | sample RhiMethybrSRZTD1_FD_187600 | JGI IMG/M metagenome (GOLD analysis project Ga0207428, IMG submission 187600) | Populus rhizosphere microbial communities from Tennessee, USA - Rhizosphere MetaG P. TD hybrid SRZTD1 (SPAdes) (version 3) | ecosystem: Host-associated > Plants > Roots > Rhizosphere >...
CCCAGGGCTCGTAGGCGGCGGCGGCCAGCGTCCACTTCTTCGCCGCGGCCAGCATCTCCGGCTTCTTCTCCACCGCCCAGGCCAGGCTCACCCCCGCGATCGCGTGGGCCACGTTGTTCTGGGAGCGTCTCTCCTGCGGACCGGGCGGCGGGGGAGGATCGCCCTTGAGCGCAGGAAGCGACGCCAGGACCTTCTGCCAGTCTTCGCGGTGAGTCGTCCGCGCGCGCATGCGCAAGGTCTCGATCTCGGCCGCGGTGACGAAGACGCGCGGATGCACGCCGACGAGCTCGGGCTTGAGGTGGACGGGATGGGAGAGGAGGTCGGTGAGAGACGGAATGACTTCCGCGGAAGCAGCAGAAGCGCCAAAGGCCAGGAATGGAGTCGCCACGGAAAACAGACAAGAGGCCAGGATCATCCTTTGATCTCCAATCGCTCGATCCTTCCCGCCAGGACGAGGACGGACAGGAGCCCCAACGGTCCCAGCAGCGCCGCCGCTGCAAACACCGGCGTGTATCCCATGAGGTCCACCACGCGCCCCGTATTCCAGTTGTAGAGCACGCTCGCCAACGCGGCCGCAGTGCCTCCGAGCCCGGCCACGGACGCCACGGCGCTCCCTGGAAAGAAATCGCTGGGCAGGGTCTGCAGGTTGTTGATCCAGACCTGGAAGCCGAACAGCACGACGCCCATCCAGACCAGCGCGACGTACGGGCTCTCCGCGCGCATGGCGAGGATCCCCGCGGGGACGAGCAGCGCTCCTGCGGCCATCACGGTCTTGCGTGCGCGATCGATGGTCCAACCGCGCGCGATCAGGTATCCCGAGGCCCATCCGCCGGTGAGCGCTCCCACGCCGGCGGCCAGGAAGGGGAACCACGCCGACCAGCCGACCTGGGCGAGGCTGAATCCGCGCGCCTCCTGGAAGTAGCTCGGCAGCCAGAAGACGTAGAGCCACCAGATGGGATCGGTGAGGAAGCGGCCCACCACCACCGCCCACACCTGCCGGTAGCCCAGCAGCTCCAGCCAGGAGATGCGCCGCCCCGCTGCCGCCGCCGGGAGCGCTTCGCGCTGTCCCTCCAGGATGTAGGCGCGCTCGTCGTCGCCCAGCCACGGATGCTCCTGCGGAACGCGATAGAGGAGGAGCCAGAGACAAAGCCAGAGAAGGCCCAGCGCACCCGTGATCACGAACGTCGGCCGCCATCCCCAGCGGGAAGCCAGCCAGGCGATGAGGGGCGGCGACAACGCGCCCCCGACGGCGGCGCCCGTGTTGAAGATCCCCATGCCCAGCGCGCGCTCCCGTGGCGGGAACCACTCCGCGATCGACTTCGCCGCTCCCGGCCAGTTGCCCGCCTCCCCGAAGCCGAGCACGAACCGCCAGAACGCGAAGCTCGTCATGCTGCGGGCGGCCGAATGGGCGACGGCCGCGATCGACCAGACGACGATCGAGATCGTGAACCCGAGGCGCGTCCCCACGAGGTCGTAGAGGCGGCCGGAGAGCATCTGGCTGACCGCGTACGCGATCAGGAACGCGTTCTGGATGGCGGCGTATTCGGGGTTGCTGAGGCCGAGGTCGTCGCTGATCGACTTCTTGAGGACGGAGACGGTCTGGCGGTCGACGTAGTTGATGACGGTGGCGAGGAAGATGAGGCCCACCATGAGCCAGCGCAGGCCCGAGACACGCCTCATCGCATCAGCATCCCGCCGTTGATCTCGATCGTCTCGCCCGCGAGGTAGGCGGAGTCGGGCCCGCACAGGAAGGCGATCACGCGCCCGACCTCTTCCGGCGTGCCCGCGCGGCCCATGGGCACCGTCTTCTCCGCGGCCGCGAAGGCGTCGCGCGCCGTGTAGCGGTCGTGGAAGCTCGTCTGGCCGATGAGGCCCGGGGCCACGCAGTTCACGCGCACGCCTTTGCCCGCGAGCTCCTTGGCCATGGCCTTGGTGAGGGAGACGAGGCCGCCCTTGGCCGCGGAGTAGGCGAGCGCGCCCGGGCCCCCGCCGTTGTGCGCGGCCAGCGAGGAGACGTTGACGACCACGCCGCGCTTCCTCTCGATCATGCCGGGAGCCGCGGCCTGGGTGACGTAGAACGCGCTGGACAGGTTCAGGTCCAGCACCTGCTTCCACAGCGCTTCCGTCATCTCCAGGAGCGGCTTCCGCTCGACGAGGTCGCCCGCGTTGTTGACGAGGATGTCGATTTGCCCGAAGCGCTCGAGGACCGACGCGACGAGAGCACGGCCGTGATCCAGGCGGGAGAGATCGCCGCGGAAGACGGCGGCCTTCCGACCGAGCGATTCGACGAGACGCGCGGTCTCGGAAGCACCCGACTCGTTGCGGTGGTAGTGGACAGCGAGGTCCGCGCCGCGGCGGGCCAGCTCCAGCGCCGCCGCCTGCCCGATCCCGCCCCCGGCGCCCGTGACGAGCGCGACGGCGTCCTTCAGCTCGGCGTTCATGACATCGCTCTCCTTATCTCAGGGGGGGCACTCACACTTGATTACGATGGGTGTTCGCGACCCCCCCTGAAACCCCCCTCGCGCGTCACCGCCGCTGCGCGGCGCCGCCGCGCTCTCGGATGGGGGGGCACTCACACATCATTCTGTTGGGCGTTCGCCGCCCCCCCTGAAACCCCCCTCGCTCGTCGCCGCGCTGCGCGCGCCGCCGAGCTCTCGGACGGCTCACCCTCACGCGACCACCGGCGCCGCGAAGGCGGGAGCGGTGACGAGGGCGGCCGCGCCGCGCAGGCGGGGCAGCTCCTGGGGCGGGATCACGACCAGCTCGGCCCGGCCGCGGATCGGCTCCAGCGTGCGCGCGTCGAGGGCGGCCCGCACGATCGGCTCGAGCAGATCCCAGGCCGACGTGATCTCGCCGCTCAGGCAGATGCGCGCGGGATCGACGGCGTTGACGACGGCGGCCAGGCCCGCGCCCAGGAAGTGCGCGGTGGCGCGCAGCGCGGCCACGGCGGGGGCGTCGCCCTGCCGCGCCCGCGAGACGACGTCTTCGACCGTCAGTGTCGCCATCTCCTCGGGAATGGGCTTGGCCGGATCGAGATCGCGGCCGAGGTAGCGCGAGAGCGTGGCCAGGTTCGAGACGTGCGCCTCCCAGCAACCCTGGACCCCGCAGGCGCAGCGCGGACCCTTCAGGGCGAGCGGGATGTGGCCGAACTCTCCGCCCGCGTTGTGCTGTCCGCGCAGGATCCGCCCGTTGGTGACGATGCCGACGCCGAGGCCGTCGGAGACGCTGATGTACACGAGCCCGCCCGGGGCCGCGGGCTCGCCACGCGCGCTCGAGGCCTGGGCCAGGGCGCAGGCCTTGCCCGCGTTCTCGATGAAGACCGGGAGCCCGGTCGCCGCCGCCAGCGGCTCCTGGAAGGGGACGTCGCGCCAGCGCAGGCGCGGGGCGAAGAGGACGCGCGTGCCCGTGCCGTCCACCATGCCGGGCACGACCACGCCGACGCCGTCGCACCGTCCCAGCTCCGGATGCCGGGCCAGGGTGTCGCGGATCTTCTCCGCCAGCTTGGCCACCAGGCGCCCGGGATCGCGGTCGGTGGGGAAGCTGGTCATGCCGACCAGCGATTCGCCCACGATGTTCGTGACCATCAGGAAGGAGCGGGTCGGGCGGACGTCGATGGCCACCACGCAGCGGCGCCGCGAGTCCAGGTAGAGGAACTTGGGCTTGCGCCCGCGCGGCGCCTCGCCCTTGGCTCCCTCGAACACGAGGCCGTCCGCGATGAGCGCGTTCACCAGGACGGTCACCGCGCCGCGTGACGTCCCCATGAGGCGGGCGAGGTCGGCGCGCGAGATGGGCTGGCGGGTGCGGATCAGGTTGAACGCGATCTGGCGGTTGATCTCGCGTGAGGTCCCGCGCCGGGCCAGCCGGAAGCTGGCGAGGCCGCTGCGCCGTACGTCCGGCCGGTTCTTCAACTGGATCGATCCAATCCCTCGACTTTGCCCGTTGGCGGAACAATGTAGGTACTTGCCAGCGGCAAGTCAACGCCAAATGCGAGAAAAACAGAGAGCCCGGCCAAAACTTCCTTGACAAGGTCGATTTGTTGACTATATTGCCCGTCTAAAGAACAAAACTGTGCTGGCGGCAGCCCCTCGCATCGCGTAACCGCTTTCAAGGAGGACCGATGAACGAGACGCGACGAAAGGACCCACGTCGTGCGCGGAAGGCCTGGAGGATCGCGGCCGCGCTCATCGGCCTGCTGGCAGCGCCGAGCGCCCACGCCCAGGTCGCCACGGGCACGATCCTCGGCAACGTCAAGGATACGACGGGGGCCGCGGTGCCCACCGCGATCGTGACCGCCACGAACCTCGGCACGCAGTTCTCACGCAGCACGACCACCGACGGGGAGGGCCAGTACGCCCTGCGGCTGCTGCCCGTCGGGCAATACAAGCTCGAGGTCAGCCTGACCGGCTTCAAGGGCTTCAGCCAGACCGGCATCGCCCTGGAAGTGGGCCGCAACGCGCGCGTGGACGCGGTGATCGAGCCCGGCGGCGTCACCGAGGTCGTCTCCGTGGTGGCCGATGCGCCCCTCGTCGAGACCAACACCGCCGCCCTCGCCCGCAGCGTGGGTCAGAACGAGGTGCTGAACCTCCCGCTGGTCAACCGCGACCTCTACTCGCTCCTCAGCATCACGGGCGGCGTCACGAGCAACGAGAACTCGAACTCGCTGGGCGGGCCCGAGCAGCTCACCACCATCAACGGCTCCCAGCGGGCCCAGGTGGGCACGGTGAACTTCCAGCTCGACGGCGGGAACAACACCGCCGGCCTGCGCGGCACCGGCAACCCGGCGCCCAACCCGGAGGCCATCCAGGAGTTCCGCGTCATCACCAACAACTACGCGGCGGAGTACGGCCGCTATCCGGCCGGGGTGGTGGACATCGTCACCAAGTCCGGGACGAACGAGTTCCACGGCGCCGCCTTCGAGTTCTTCCGCAACGAGAGCCTGAACGCCAAGCGCTGGGTTCCGCCCGGGGCCGCGACCTCGGCCAAGGACCCTCTCGACCGCAACCAGTACGGCGCCGCGGTGGGAGGCCCGCTCCGGAAGGACAAGACGTTCTTCTTCGCGAGCTTCTCCGGCCTGCGGCAGACGGAGACGTATTACCGCAACACGGCGGTGGTTCCGACTTCCCGCGAGCGGCTGGGCGACTTCTCGGGGTCCGCGAGCAAGCCCCGCGATCCCGCCACCAACCAGCCGTTCCCGGGCGGAATCATCCCGACCTCACGCCTCGATCCGACTGCCCTCGCCATCCAGGACAAATACGTCCCGCAGTCCAACCTGCCCAACAACTTCTTCGAGGTCAGCCGGCCCGATCCCCTGAGCACCGACGAGGCCACGCTCAAGCTCGACCACAACTTCGCGGCCACCCATTCCATCGCGATGAGCTACTTCTACCAGAAGGGCACGGACACCCAGCCCCTCTCCCTCACCGGCAACATCCCCTGGGTGGACCGGGACTTCAAGTGGACGCAGCACAACCTGAACCTGGTGGACACCTACACGGTCAGCTCGAGCACGATCAACCAGCTCCGCTTCACCTACGTCCGCCAGTTCGGCGGCCGCGTCAACAATCCCACGACCTCGCTCGGCGACCTCGGCTCCAAGTTCAAGATCCAGGGCGATCCCACCCTCCCGCGCCTGACCGTCTCCGGGTTCTTCACCGGCCAGACCTCGATCGCGGGACCGGACGCAGGCAGCGATTACTGGGCCGTGCGCGACGCCCTCAGCATCAGCCGCGGCAAGCACTCGTTCAAGTTCGGGGGCGAGGTCTCGTACGAGAAGATCGTGCACGACACCCTGCTCGACAACTACGGAGTGTTCGCCTTCAACGGCAGCAAGACGGGCAACGCCTACGCGGACTTCCTCCTCGGCCTCCCCAGCACGTTCACGCAGGACGCGCCCATACGCAAGACGGACAACGGCGCCTACCTGAGCGCGTTCGTGCAGGACGATTTTCGCGTCCACCCGCGCGTGACCTTGAACCTCGGGATCCGTTACGACGTGCAGTTCCCGTTCACCGATCCCGAGGACCGCAAGCTGGCCTACGTGCCGGGCGCGAAGTCGCAGGTCTCGCCGACCGCGCCCGAGGGCCTCCTCTTCCCCGGTGATCCCGGGATCGGCCGCGGCATCGTGCCCACGGACTGGAGCAACGTGGCCCCGCGCGTCGGGGTGGCCTGGGACCCCAAGGGCGACGGGCGTACGTCGATCCGCGCCGGCTTCGGGATCTTCTACGGCAGCATCACCGGCAACGAGTGGAACACCACCGCGGACAACCAGCCCTTCACGGTGCGCCAGCCCTTCCCGACCGTGAAGACGCTGACCGATCCCTACGGCAACCTGCCCGGGGGAGTGGGGCCGTTCCCGTTCGAATACGACCCCGCTTCTCCGCGCTTCACGCTTCCCGCCACCGTGTTCGGTCCCTCTCTCGACTTCGTCTGGCCGTACACGTACCAGATGAACCTGACCGCGGAGAAGGAACTGCTCCGGAACTTCAGCGTGAGCGCGTCCTACGTGGGGGCCCTCGGGCGCAAGCTGCCGGCCAGCATCGACCGGAACTACCCGGTCTTCACGCCGACCGCCACCACCGCCAACGTCAACGCGCGGCGGCCCTACCAGCCCGGCGTCATCGGGTCGGCGCGCGTGCTGGAGTCGACCTTCGCCAGCGACTACCACGCCCTTCAGCTCAGCGCGGAGCGCCGCGGCGCCCGCTTCTCGGCCAAGGCGTATTACACGTTCGGCAAGGCCCTGGAGGACGTCGACTACCAGGGGGGCGGGCTGCCCGCCGTCCAGAACTCGAACCGAGTCGAGCTCGAGCGCGCGCGCACCTCCGCCGATCGCACCCACAACTTCACGATGTCCGCGATCTGGCGGCCCGACTACTTCAAGGGCTCGAAGTCAGTGGCCCACGCCCTGCTGAGCAACTGGACGCTCTCGACCATCGTGACCCTGCAGAGCGGCACTCCGCTCACCATCACCTCCGGCGTCGACCGCAACCTGGACGGCGTCACCACCGACCGGCCGGACGTGATCGCCGACCCCAAGCTCGACAGCGGCCGTCCGCGCGAGGAGCTGATCGAGCAGTGGTTCAACACCGCGGCCTTCGCCCAGCCCGCCCTCGGGGCGGACGGCACCGCCGGCCGCAGCATCGTGGTGGGTCCCGGCTACAAGAACGTCGACCTGGGGATCTTCCGGGACATCGGCCTCGCCGGCCGCAGCGTGCTCCAGCTCCGGGTGGAGGCGACGAACGTGCTCAACTTCGTCAACCTCATGAACCCGGGCCTGAGCCTGAACGCGCCCGCCACCTTCGGCAAGATCCGCACCGCGCGGGACATGCGGAGGATCCAGCTCGGCGCGCGCCTCTCGTTCTAGAGGCGCCCTACCTGGCGGCGCGGGCACCTCGGGACGAGGGCGCCCGCGCCGTCGATTCCCGCACGACGAGCTGGGTCGCGAACCGCGGCATTTCCGGCGGCTCGCCGCGCAGCTCGCGCAGCAGCATCGCCACCGCCGCCGATCCCATCTCGATCTCGGGCTGGCGGACCGTGGTCAGGGCCGGGGTCGTGAAGGGCGATTGCGGACGGTCGTCGAACCCGACGATGGACACGTCTTTCGGAACGCGCAGGCCGCGTACGAACAGGGCGTGCATGGCCCCGTAGGCCATGGGGTCGTTGGCCGCGAAGACGGCCGTGAAGGAGATGCGGCGGCGGAGCAGGCTCTCCACCGCGCGCGCCCCCGACGCGGCCTCGAAGTCGCCCTCCACGATCAGGCGCACGTCCGTCTTGATCCGCGCCTCCTGGAGCGCCTTGTTGAAGCCGAGCACGCGGTCCGCGGAGTGCTGGTGGCTGGAAGGGCCGGCGATGTGCACGATGCGCCGGTGTCCGAGCGCGATCAGATGGCGGGTGGCCTCGTAGGCGCCGTTGAGGTTGTCCGCGACCGCGCAGCGCTCCTCCAGGCCCGCGATGCGCGGGCCCACGTTCACGAACGGGAGCTTGCGGGCCAGCTCCTTGAGCCGCTCCTCGCGGAAGAATCCGACCGCGATCATGGCGGAGATCCGGTTTCGCAGGAGGAGCTCGATGGCGGCGTCCGCCTCCGCGGGCTGGTTGCCGCTCGCGAAGATGGGGTGGTAGCCGGTATTGCGCAGCCCGGCTTCGATGCCCTTCAAGGCCTGCCCGTAGAAGTCGCTGGCCAGGTCCTCGGTCAGGACGCCGATGGCCTGCGAGGTGCCGCGGGCCAGCCACTGGGCGACGACGCTCGGCTGGTAGTGGACCTGCTCGATGACGGCCAGCACGGCTCCGCGCTTGGCCGTGCTCACGCGCGCGTCGCGGTTGACGACGCGGGAAACGGTGGCGGCGGAGACTCCGGCCAGGCGCGCGATGTCCCGGATGGTCAGGGACGACTTCGGCGGACCGGAGCGCGCGCGCATCGGTGCAACGAAAGTATCGACCTCGCCGTGACGCGTCAAGCCCATGGGTACCCGGTGGTGAAGGGGAGCGGGCAGGGCGTGCGGCCCGGCCCGCTCCCGGGGAAACGGCTAGAAGAGGAACCGAGCCTGCAGCTGCAGGGTGCGCGGCGGGCGGACGGCCGTGACGGCGCCGAACCCGCTGGGGTTCACGATGTTCCCGTTCGCGTCGTAGGGAAGGTTCGTGGGAGTGGGATCGGTCAGACTGCGCACCGTGAGCGTGGTGTTGAGCGTGTAGAACTGGGTGTGGTTGAGCGCGTTGAACGCGTCCAGCCGGAACTCCAGCTTGCGCACCCCGCCCATGTAGAACGACTTCGACAGCGACAGGTCCCAGTTGTTCGTGGGGGCGGTGGTGAGGAAGTTGCGCCCGGAGTCGAGCCCGATGGTGCCGGGTTGGGGGATCGTGAAGGCGGCCGCGTTGAGCTGGCGGTAGGGATCGCTGCTGTGGCCTGATCCCGGATCGCCCACGAGGACGACGCGCGGCGGCGCCGTGTTGCCCGTGCCCAGGAAGTTCTTCGAGTTGATGCCCGGGACGGACACGGTCACGTTGTAGGGCTGCCCGCTCTGGTAGCGGTAGACGCCGGAGAACTGCCACCCGTTCGCGATCTGGCCGAGAACGCCCCTGGCGCTCGTCTTGGGGATCTCCCAGATGAAGTTGCCGATGAAGTTGTGCCGGCGGTCGAAGTCGAGCGGGCCGTAGTTCGCGCGGTCCTGGTTGCCGTCGATGCGCGGGGTGTCGAAGGAGGTCAGCGTGTTGTTGTTGTCGTTGCTGACGGTGCCCAGGGCCTTGCTCCAGGTGTAGCTCACGCTGAGCAGCAGGCCCTCCTTGAACCGCCGGTTGATCGAAGTCTGCAGCGAGTTGTAGTTCGAGCGCGCCACCGGCTCCGCGATGCGGATGTCGCCGTAGCCCTGGTAGGGCCGCAGGAAGTCGTCGGGCAGGGCGGTGGCTCCGGGAACCGCGGGGTTCGGGGCCAGAGTCGGATCCTGGTTCTGGGGCAGGAAGGCCGCGCCGTAGGGCACGGCGTTGAGGTTGCGGGCCTGGAGCTGGTTGCGGTTGATGGCCCCGACGTAGGAGATGTCGAGCACGGCCGCGCCCGGGAGCCGGGTCTGCACGCCGACGTTGAAGGCGTACGTGGTCGGGATCTTGCCGCTGTGCTCGTAGGCCACGAGACCGGGGGGCGCGAGGAGGACGTTGTTGGGGTTCACGTCCTGCAGGCGCCCGTTGTTGAAGGTGGGCTGCAGCGTGGTCGGCGGGTTCTGGAGGAGGTCGAAGACGGAGTTCCCTTGCGAGCGGTCGTAGAAGACGCCGCCGCCGCCGCGGACGATGAACTCGCTCTTGCCCGTGATGTCGTAGGTGAGGCCGAAACGCGGCCCGACCAGGATGCCCGAGCTCTTGTAGAGGGTGTCTTCGATGCCGTTGCCGGCCTGGAACACGCCGTTCTGGATGCTGCCGGAGCCGGGCACGATGCGGCCGATGTAGACGGCGGGCAGGATCTGGCCCGTCGCGCGGTCCACGGCCACTCGGGTGCCCGCCGCGTCCTTCCCCGGGAAGTACAGGCGCGGGGCCTTGCTCGCGTCGTACTGCTCGGGGATGAAGTTCGCCGTCTGGTTCAGGGTGTCGTGCTGCGGCTGCATGTAGTAGAAGCGCACGCCGTAGTCCAGGGTCAGCTTGCGGCTGGCCTTCCAGTTGTCCTGCAGGTACCACTCGACGTTGTTGTAGACGTAGTTCCCGATGAAGTACCCGGAGGCCTGCTGGTAGCTCTGGTAGACGCCCGTGATCGCGTTCGCGAACGGGTAGCCGGTGTCGAACGGGTTGCTGGCGTCGTTGGCGAAGCTGATCTGCCCGTTGTTGGCGGCGAAGCTGCTCTGGGGCTTCAGGCTGTGATGGTAGTAGAAGCCCGCCTTCGCGGTGTGGCTGCCCATCAGCTTCGTGATGCTGCCGATGACGTCCTTCGTGGTGTTGAAGTTGTAGAAGGGCGCGTTGTTGCTGCCGAGGGTGGGGGCGTTGATCACGCCCGCGGTGGTGCCGTTGGCGCCGACGCGCCCGCCGTAGTTGAAGCGGGGCGGGAGGTCGAGTTGCACCGCGTTGGGGTAGATCATCGGAAGCGCGGACAGGCCGAGAGCGGTCTTCGTGAAGTGGCTCGGGTCGTCCTGGTCGGGCAGGATGTCGATCGAGTTGTGGCTGTAGCCGAACGTGGCCTCGACGAAGGTCGTGCTGTTGAGCGTTCCCGCCACGTTCGCCGAGTACCCCCGGCGCGGGAACAGGTAGGTGATGCTGTAGTCCGGCATGTTCGAGGCCAGCACGAACGAGCCGTACGGCAGCAGGCGGTCGCTCTTGTTGTTGATGACCTTGCCGTTGACGCGCCAGCGGTCGGTGACGTTCCAGTCGAGTCGGAAGAGGTCCTGGCGCTCGGGCTGGCTGGTCGCATCCTGGGAGACGTAGTTGTAGCCCTGGGTGTAGGTGCCGTCCGAGTTCGGCGTCGGATACATCTTCAGGATGTTGACGCCGACGGGATAGAGGCGGTTCTGGGGGATCCGCCCCAGCACGCCGCCATCCTGGAAGCAGCCGCGCGTGTCCGCGGGGCCGCAGGGCAGGTTCGTCGTGTAGTCGCGGATGTAGGGGAAGAGCGCGCCCGCGCTGTCGCGCGTCTGCGAGAAGTCGCCCGCCCGCTCGGCGGCGGTGGGGACGCGCACGCGTTGGGGCACGATCTGCGCGTTGAGCCGGTGCTGGTACTCCTGGCTCAGGAAGAAGAACAGCTTGTTCTTGTCCGTGTTGAACTTGCCCGGGATGTAGATGGGGCCGCCCAGGGTGTAGCCGAGGTCGCGGTTTTCGAGGGGCGGCACCGGGGTCACGGGGTTGTTGTGGTTGTTGATCCAGGTGTTGGCGTTCGAATCGGAGTTGCGGCGCAGCGCATAGGCGGAGCCGTGGAAGTCGCGGCCGCCGCTCTTGGTCACCGCGCTGACCTGGGCCCCCACCGACCGGCCGTATTCGGCCTGGTAGTTCGAGGTCAGGATCTTGAACTCCTGAATGGAGTCGAGGCTGATGGCGACCATCGGGCCGCCGTTGTTGCCGGTGTCGATGTCGGTGACGCCGTCGATCTGGACGTTGTTCGTGCTCGGGCGCTGGCCGTTCGCGCTCATGGCCTGGGACTGCTGGCCGGTGGGCGTGGACTGGCCGTTCACGACGACGCCGGGCGCGAGCCAGGCCAGGCCGAAGAAGTCACGGCCGTTGACCGCGACGTTCTGCACGACCTGGCCCTCGATCGCGTACGAGCGCTCGGCGCTCTGCGTCTGCAGCGGCGGGGCCTCGGCGGTGACGCTGACCGTTTCGGACACGGTGCCCAGCGCGAGCGTGATCGTTCCCAGCGACAGCTTGTCGTTCGCGTTCACGACGACATTCTTGCGCTCCACCGCCTTGAAGCCGTCCGCCTTCACGTTGAGCGTGTAGGTGTCGGGTTGCACCGTCGGGAACACGAAATCGCCAGTGCGGTTGACGCCGGCATTCAAGACGGTGCCGCGCGTGTTGCTGGTGAGCGTGGCCGTCGCGCCCGGGATCACCGCTCCCTGGTCGTCGTGTACCGTGCCCGAAACGCCGCCGCTCGTCGTCTGGGCCGCGGCCGGCAGCGCGCTCAGAACGAGCAGCACCGCCGCGCCCCATCTCTGGATCGCTTTCGTCCAGCTACCCCTCATCTGCATTCCTCCTGAGAGTTCCAGCGCCTGCCCGTTGCCCGGGCCCGATCTCGTGAGGACGGCCGAACACATCCGGCCGGCCGCGTCTGGGCTGTTGAGTGGGGGGATTGTGCGCCCGTTTGCGCGGACTGCAACCCCTGTTTCATGACGCCATGATGCGCTTGGCGTGAAACCGGATTTACGGGTGCGGACGACGAGGAACGAAAGTGCGTGAATTCAGGCGAGATACGCCACTTTCGTGGCGCGGACACTTCCGTGAAACCGATTTCACCGACGCCTCAAAAAACTTGCGGCGGCGTTTCATTTTGCCGTTGACGCCGTTTCCGGAACCCGTACGAAGCGCTCAGCGTGACTTGATCTGGCGCAGGATCTCGAGGGCGACGGGGTGGGTGGGGTTTCTCTGGAGCAGGCGTTCGAGGACCTGCAGTCCCTCACGCGGCCGATCCGTGGCCAGGTAGATCTTCGCGAGCGTCACGTACGTGCTCTCGAATTCGGGGCGCGTCTCGAGGAAAGCGGACAAGAGGCGCACCGCCTCCTCCGGCTGGCCGCGGGCGACGAGGACCAGGGCCAGGTTGTTGGCGGCCTCACCGTAGTCGCTCCGCCTGGCCAGCGCATCGCGGAAGTAGTGCTCCGCCTTCTCCATCTCGCCGTCCCGGCCGAGGATGAGGCCGAGGTTGTTGAGGGCCTCGGGGAAATCGGGCTGCAGCTCCAGGGCCTTCTCGTAGAGCTTCCGCGCCTCCTCGGGGCGGCCGGTCAGGAGGAGCGCGTAGCCCAGGTTGTTGAGGGCGTCGGGATACTCGGGAGTCGCGGCCAGGGCGGCCTGGAACTTCTCGATCGCAGCCGGCAGGTCGCCCTCTTGCGCGAGGACGGCGCCGAGGTCATTGCTGGCCTCGGAGAGATCCGGCTTCAGGGCCAGGGCGCGTTCGAACGCGGCCCGAGCCTTCACCGGCTGGCTGCTCTTCACGAGAAGGGTCCCGAGACGATACAGGGTCGAGGCGGACGGATTGCCCTGGGCCGCGCGCTCGAAGGCGACGAGGGCGGGAGCCTCCAGGCCCTGATCCAGCAGCGTCTGGCCGTAGGGAAGGTAGTTGCGCCCGGCCGGCGGGGATTGGAAGGTCCCCGCGAAGGGCAGGGCACGCGCGAGCCGCTCCGCGGGTGAGGCCTCGATCTTCGGCAGGTCGCCCAGGATCTCGGCCGCGTCCATCCCGTCGCGGTAGGCCTTGACGATTCGGCCCTCCGCGTCGAGGAGGAAGGCCGCGGGCAGCCGCAGGTCCTGACGGTTCATATAAAGATGACGGTTGAGGATCGCGAAGCTGCGGCCGACCTCCTCGCTGGCCGGGACCACGGGCAACATCGCGATTCCGGCGGCCGCGGCGCGGACTTTCTCGACGTCGTCGGGCGCGTCGAGGGCGAGGGCGATGATGCCGGCGCCGGCCTGGGCGAGGGCGTTCGCCCCCCGGGCGAGCTCCTGGAGAGCGGTCCGCGCCGCCGCCGCCTTCGATGTCCAGAGCAGCACGACCGCGGGCCGTCCCCTCAGCGCGGCGAGGGAACGCGGCGTGCCCGTGAGGTCCGGCAGCGAGAAGTCCGGCGCCGGGAACGGCTCGTAGAACCAGGTGCCGCGAGGGGGGGCGGACGCGGCCGCGGGCGTGTCGTCCGCGGGCAAGGCCCGCGGTGTCCGGAACGCCTCGGCGCGGGGCACGCCGCCCTCCTCGATCCGCAAGCGATGGTTCAGGGGCACGTCGGAGAAGACCTGGCGGCCGCCGCCGGGCCACTCGACCGTCAGCTCGGTCACGCGCCGGCTCGCGCCGAGGCCGAAGAGCAGCTCCTTCGAATGCTGGGAGAGGAAGCCGGAGCCGGCCTGCACGACCTTCGTCCGGCGGAGCTGGTCCGTCTGGATGGTCACGCGCGCGCCGACGGCGTCGCGATTGCCCACACGGCCGGCGAGGCGCACGGCCAGCGACGCCCCGCGGTCCGAGAAGTCGTTCCGGAAGAGGCGCAGCTGAGGCACGGAGCGTGCCGCCATCACGGCGAGGTCGGGATCGCCGTCCTGGTCGTAGTCGAGCACCGCGAACGCGCGGCCATCCTGGTCGAGGTCGAGGCCGACCGTCCCGGAGACGTCGTCGAAGCCGCCCCGGCCGTCGTTGCGCAGGAACACGTTCCGCTGGTGGCTGGCGATCGACTGATGGATCAGAAGCTGGTTGATGGCGCGCCAGGCATCGTCGTAGGGCGTGCCCTTGATCCGGGTCAGCGGAGAACGCGCGACGACCTGGCGCCAGAAGAACCCGTCCAGGTCCTCGGGGCCGGCGTCCCTCGTGAGCATGCCGTTCGCGACGTAGAGGTCTTCCCATCCGTCGCTATCGAAGTCCAGCGCATCGGACGACCACGCCCAGCGTCCCATCTCCGCCCGCGCGTTCAGGGTCACGTCCTCGAACGTGCCGTCGCCGCGGTTCCGGAAGAGCGAGTTGCCGCGCGCGTGCCGGCGGTAGAGCGCGCGCACCTCCGCGGGCGCATCGGGCATGAAGGCGGCCTGCGCCGTCACGCGCTGGCCGTTGTCACTCCACATGTTGCCCGTATAGATGTCGAGGCGGCCGTCGCCGTCGTAGTCGAAGAAGGCCGCGCTCATTCCCGCCCCGTGATCTTCGACCCCCGCCTGGGCGGTCACATCCTCGAACGTCACCTTCCCGCCCCGGCGCCCGCGGTTGTGGTACAGGTTCTTCCGGCCGAAATCGTTGGCCACGAGCAGGTCGGGCCAGCCGTCGCCGTCGTAGTCGCCCCAGGCCGCGGCGAAGTGGTAGCCGTCGTTCCCGGCGTCGAGGCCGGCCTCCGCGGTGGCCTCGACGAAGCGCCCGTGGCCGTCGTTCCGGAAGAGCACGGCCGGCGGCCCGTTCCGCGCGTCGTGATAGGGCATGGGCGTGCCCGCCTTGTCCTCGCCCGCGCCGTAGTAGAACGAATAGACGCAGAGGTAGAGGTCGAGGAAGCCGTCCCGGTCGTAGTCCGCCATGGACATCGACATGGGGGAGCCCTGCAGGCCCTGGCTGAACTGGAACGCGCCGGGCACCAGCGTGAACCGGCCCTTCCCGTCGTTCTCGAAGAGGACCGGTCCCGCGCTCAGGCTGAGCACGAGGTCCTGGTCGCCGTCGTTGTCCACGTCCGCGAAGAGGGCGGAAGACGTGTCGTCGAGGACGGAGAGGCCGGACCGCTCCGTCACGTCTTCGAAGGTCCCGTCGCCCCGCGCGAGGTAGAGCCGGTTGGGCAGGCCCGAGGGCTGGGCGACGTAGAGATCGTCGAGGCCGTCGCCGTCCGCGTCGCCCACCGCGATCCCGTGGTGGCCGTTGGAGTCGCGGGTGAGGACGCCGTCGATGGCCGCGGACCAGTCGTCGAGGCGGGTCGTGAGCTGACGGCGGAACGACTCGGTTCCTCCGAGAGCGGACGTGGTGACTTCGGCGAAGACGGGAAGTGGGGCGCGGCTGCGGAGGGAGGTGATCGCCGTCCATTCCGTCACGCGCCAGCCCTCGGCGGCGCGCCGCCACCGCATGCGCCAGGTCCCCGACCGCTCGACGCGCCAGGCGTCCGTGCCCGGGCCCACGAGGTCGTAACGCACGTCGGTGCTGGCCAGGCCCTTCTCCCGGTCCACTTCGATCGCGGTGATCAGGAACTCGGCAACCGTGACTTCGCGGAACCCGTCCACGAGACGCCGCATCTCCTCCGCGAACGTGCGGGAGTCGAGGACGAGGGCGGGCGTCATCGGGCCGCTGCGAGAGACCTGGAGGGCCGGACTTCGGTCGGCCGCTACCTCTTCCGCCGGCTGGAGGCGGCCCCCACGGAACGTCGGCGCCAAGATGTCCGCCACGTCCGCGCGGCGAGGACTGGCCCGCAAACTCCGGCCCAGCTCCGCCAGCCGCGCGGCCAGCTCCGCGGCCTCTTTCTCCTCCGGGAACGCGTCGCCGCCGGGAGCGAGGGACGGCAGGAACGGCTCCACGACTTCGGGGGTTCGCAGCTTCGGGCGATAGACGAAAGGCGGCCCGCTGGTGGAGCCGGCCGCCGCCAGCAGCGAGGCCGCGAGAAGGAAGGCCCTCATCAGCGCGCGCCCGCGCCCCGCCCGGGGGAGAGGACGAGATCGTGCAAGCGGTCGGCAGGGAGGCCGCTCCACCGCCAGCGCTCGCCGCCGGGCATGCGGATCTCGACGTCCACCGGGCCCGCGTAGGAGCCGAGCCCGAAGTAAGGACGCAGGTCGTTCTGCGAAAGGTAGCTGCCCCCGGAGCGGACCTCGCGTACCTGGCGGCGGCCACCCGCTTCGAGCGTGACGCGGGCGCCGATCGCGAAGCGGTTCCGCCCGGGCGACCGGACGCGGAAGGCCACCCAGTGGTGGCCCGTGCGCTGGCGGTTCTCGAGCAGCGTGGGCACGTCGTCCATGTTGCTGACCACGAGGTCGAGGTCGCCGTCGTCGTCGAGATCTCCCACGGCCAGGCCTCGGCTCACTTTCTCGACCTGGAGTCCGCCCCCCGCGCGGGCGGACACGTCGCGGAAGCTCGTGCCCAGGTTGAGGAAGAGCTGGTTCTTCTGGCGGAACGTCTCCTGGAGGGCGGGGAAGTCGTCGATGTCCGAGAAGATGTGGCCGTTGGCGATGAAGAGGTCCAGCCGGCCGTCGAGGTCCGCGTCGAGGAACGCCGTGCCCCAGCCCATGGGCGCGAACGTGGGCGCGGCCAGACCGGCGGCGGCGGTGACGTCTTCGAAATGGGTCCCGTCGAGGTTCCGGTAGAGCGTCTTCACGTCGTGGGCGAACGTGGTGAGGACGAGGTCGAGGCGGCCGTCGCCGTCGTAGTCGCCGGCATCGGCGCCCATGCCGGCCTGGGCCCGGCCTTCGCCGTTGACGGCGACGCCGCCGAGGAGTGCCGTGCTCTCGAAGGTACCGTTCCCGCGGTTGTGATAGAGGAAGTTGGGATTCGAGTCGTTGGCCACGAAGAGATCGACCCAGCCGTCGTCGTCGTAGTCGGTCGCGGCCACTCCGAAGCCGTAGGCGCGCGCGGGATCGCCGAGCCCATGGGCCTCCGTCGCCTCGACGAAGGTGCCGTTACCGCGGTTCTCGAAGAACAGGTCGGATTCGCCCGGCAGTCCCGCCGGGCCCACCATGATGCGGGGACCGTTCCTCCAGGTGAGGCTGCGCCGTGCCCGCACGACGTCGTCCCAGGTGGTCTCGACGTAGCGCGCGACGTAGAGGTCCAGGTCCCCGTCCCCATCGGCGTCGAGAAACGCGCAGCCGGTGCTCCAGCCGCCCGCGGCCACCCCCGCCCGCGCCGCCACCTCCTCGAAAGTGCCGTCGCCCTTGTTCCGGAAGAGCAGGTTGCTTCCCCAGTTCGTGACGTAGAGGTCCAGCCGGCCGTCACCGTCGTAGTCGCCCGCGCACACCCCGTTGCCCCAGGCGGCGGCGTCGACGCCCGCCTTCGCCGAGACGTCCTCGAAACCAAGCCCGCCAAGATTGCGGTACAGGACGTTCCGGTGCGGCACGCGCTGGCGCGCCGCCGTGAGCTCGGGTGCGTTGACCAGGTAGACATCGAGGCGCCCGTCGTCGTCGTAGTCGAAGAGGGCGAGGCCGCTGCCTCCCGACTCGAGGATGTGGTCCTTCGTCGGTCCTCCGCAGTAGGTGCGGGCGGCGAGCGCGGGCACTTCCTCGAACTGCGCGGGAGACGGCGATCCCGGGTCCACGCCGGCGGCGGATGGAGCGGGGGCGGGCGCCGGACCCATGGCCGAGGCATGCCCCCCGTAGACCGGCTCCTTGGGTTTCGACTGGCTGTAGCTGCCCTGGAAGTCGAGACCGAGGGCGGCCGGAGCTGTGGACGGAGACGGAGAGGGTGACGGTGACGGACGGGGAGCGGGGTCTTGGGTGGCCGCGGCCGCCGCGAACGCCAGAAGCATCACCGCCGGAGCGAACGCGGGGAACCGAGCGGCCATGGGCCGATGATACCCGCAAGCGAAAAAAGGGCCGGCGCCAGACGGAGCGCCGGCCCAAGGACCGAACGTCGAGAGGTGCGATCTAGAACGTCAGACGGGTCACGAGCTGGATCTGCCGCCCGGGCGCCACGTTCTGGATCGCGCCGAAGCCGTTGTTCCGGATGACGTTCCCGCTCGCGTCGGTCGCCAGGTTCGTGATCGTCGGGTTGCTCAGGCTGGCGAAGCTCACCGTCTGCGCCTGGTTGCGGGTTCCGGTGGGCGAGCCCGCCGTGATGAACTGCGTGTGGTTGAGCGCGTTGAAGGCGTCGAGCCGGACTTCCAAGCCGACTTTCTTGACCAGGAACTTCTTCGCGATCGAAAGGTCCAGGTTGTTCGTCGGGGCGTTGCGCATGAAGAACCGCGCCGACTCGGCGCCGTCGCTGCCCGGCTGCGGCGGGGCGAAGCACTCGGGGTGCTCGATCTGCTTGTACGGGTCGCTGCTGTAACCCTTGCCGGGGTCGCAGGTGACCCTCACACGCGCCGCGGGGTTGTCAGTGCCGCTCAGGTTCGCGTTGCCGATGCCGGGGATCGAGTAGGCCACGCGGTAGGGCAGGCCGCTCACCCAGCGGTAGACACCGGAGACCTGCCAGTCGTTGGCGATCGCGCCCAGCACACCGGTCCCGACCTTCGGGACCTGGTAGATGAAGTTGAAGACGAAGTTGTGCGGCCGGTCGTAGTCGGCGTACGAGTAGTCGAGGCGCTTGATCGCGTCCTCGTCCGAGCTGGGCAGCCCTGCGCTGAAGTCGTCGCTGTTGACGGTGAGGGCCTTGCTCCAGACGTAGAAGGCCGAGACCATGAAACCCTTGTCGAACCGTTTCGTGATCCCGCCCTGCAGCGCGTTGTAGTTGGCCCATCCCGAGTAGTCCCACATGCGGATGGTGTTGTAGCCCTGGTAGGGGCGGAGCAGGTCGTCCGGCAAGGCCGTGGCTCCCGGAACCGAGCTGGGGGCGCGCGTCGGATCCTGGTTCTGGGGCAGGAACTTCGCGCCGACGGGCACGGAGTTGATCTGCGACTGCCGGAGCAGGTCCGTGGACTTGGATCCCACGTAGGCCACGTCGAGGATCAGGGTCTCGAAGAGCTTGCGCTGTACGCCGACGTTCCACTGGTAGGTCTTCGGCGGGATGAAATTGAAGCCCGAGGGGCTGAGCGACAGCGTCGGGAACGGATCGCTGCCGGTCGCGCCCGCGTTGAGGTCCTGCAGCCGTCCCCACTGCACGTTGGAGACGAGCACGCCGGGCGCGTTGGCGATCATGTCGAAGACCTGGTTGCCCTGTGGGCGGTCGTAGAAGATCCCGAAGCCGCCGCGCACGATCATCGACTGGTTGCCGGAGGTGTCATAGGTGAAACCGAACCGCGGCGAAACGCGGAGCTTGTTGCCGTCCTGCAGGGTGTCGTCTACGCCCTGGCCGGCCTGGAAGGCGCCGTTGAAGCGGTTCGAGCCCGGCACGAGACGGCCGACGAAGCGATCTTCCACGGTGTTGGCCAGCGTGGGCGTCACACCGGAGTTGACCAGCGTCGGGTCCATGCCGCGCCGGTTGCTGCCCGAGCAGGGATAGGCGCCGATGCAGACGGGCCGGAAGAGCTTCGCCGCCTGCGCCGGGTCGAACTTGTCGGGCAGGAACGTGGAGGCCTGCAGGGTCGTGTCCCACTGCGGCGTCCAATAGTAGAAGCGCACGCCATAGTCGAGGGTGAGCTTCTTGTTGGCCTTCCAGTTGTCCTGGCCGTACCACTCGAAGTTCTTGTAGTTCCACTCCGGCAGCGCGTACTTGCTGGCCTGGATGTAGTTCCGGAAGACGCCGGTGGCGGCGTTGGCATAGCCGTAGCCGGTGTCGAACGGGTTGTTCGCGTCGTCCGCGAACTGGATCTGGCTGTTGAAGGACGCGAAGATGCTCTGCGGCTTGAAGCTGTGCTGGTAGGAGACGCCGAACTTGCTGGAGTGGCTGCCCCAGACCTTCGACAGGTTCGCGAACACGTCGGTCGTCTTGTTCTCGTTCGTGAACGGACCGCGGTCGGTCTGGTACTGGCCCGCGTTGCCCACGCGGCCGCCGCCGTTACGGAAATCGAACCAGGGGATGTAGTCGGCCTGCACCGCGTCCGGGAACAGCAGCGGAATGCCGTTCACTCCCGCCGCCTGCCGGTAGAGGTTCGCCTGCTGGAGCTCGTAGTTCAGTGAGTTCGCGGCGTGGCCCACGCTCAGCTCGAGCGACGTCGACGGGTTGAGGATGCCGGTCGTGGAGAGCATGTAGTTCTTGCCCGGATGCACGAACAGCACGGGCATCGGGAGCTGGTCGCTGCCGTTGCCGGCCCACGTCGTGCCGTAGGCCTGCGTGATGTTCTCCTTGGTGTTCATGTAGCGGCCGGTGAACCGCCATTTGTCCGTGGCCTGGAAGTCCAGCCGCAGCAGGTCCTCGCGGCGCGGCGAGCTGTTCGGGTTCTGGCTCGTGAAGTTGATGCCGCTGCCCGCGGTGAAGTTCGCGTCGGGGTAGATCTTCAGGATGTTGAGGCCCGGGGCGTATAGCCGGCTTTGCGGGATGCGGCCCAGCACGCCGCCGTCCTGGAAGCAGCCCCGCGTGTCCGCGGCCGTGCAGGGCAGGCCCGTCTGGTAGTCGCGGATGTAGGGGAACGGGTTGCCGTTGTTGTCCACGCTCTGCGAGAAGTCGCCGCGGCGCTCCAGGGCGGTGGGCACACGGGCCGTGCGCTGGCTCGCGGGGTCCGTCCGGTTCTCGAACTCCTGGCTCAGGAAGAAGAAGAGCTTCTTCTTGTCCGTGTTGAACTTTCCCGGGATGAAGATGGGGCCGCCGATGGTGTAGCCGTAGTCGTTGCGGGAGGACGGAGCCACCGGGATCAGCGCTCCGCTGCCCACCGGCGGTGGGGCCTCCGCGCGCTTGTTGACCCAGCTGTTCGCGTTCCAGTCCGACCGCCGGCCGTACCAGTAGCCGGAGCCGTGGAAGGCCTGGGTGCCGCTCTTGGTGACCACCTGGACCTGGCCGCCGGTCGCCCGTCCGTATTCGGCCTGGTAGGCATTGGTGAGGATCTTGAACTCCGCCACCGCGTCGATGTTCGTGGTGGCCATGTTGCCGCCGTTGTCACCGGTGTCGATGTTGGTGATGCCGTCGATGGTGACGTTGTTGGAGTTCGGCCGCTGGCCGTTGACGGTGAAGGCGCTCACGCTGCCGTTCTCGACGCCGGCCACGTTGTTGGTGAGCACACCCGGCACGAGGTTCGCGAAGTTGAAGAGCGCGCGCCCGTTGTTCGCGATGTTCTTGAGGGTCTCGCTCTCCATCGTGAACGAGCGCTCGCCGCTCTCCACCTGCAGCTCGCTGACCCGGCTCTCGACGGTGACGTTCTCCTCGATCCCTCCGACGCTCAGCGCGATGTCTCCGGTCGAGGCCTTGTCGTTCGAGTTGACGACCACGTTCGTCCGCTCCGCGCTCTTGAAGCCGGACAAGGTGACCTTGAGCACGTAGGTGTCGGGGCGGACGATGGGGAAGACGAAGCGGCCTTCCTTGTCCGTCGTCGCCGTGTACGTGTTGCCCTGGGTGCGGCTGGTGAGGGTGACGGTGGCGCCGGGGAGCACGCCCGACTGGGAGTCGCTCACCGATCCCGACACGGAAGCACTGTTCGATTGCGCGTGCACGGGGGCGGGACCAGCCAGGCAGAGGAGGCCTGCGAGGGCCGCGCCCAGCACCGCGCGCAATGTTCGGAACCTTCGGACGAAGGACATATACATCCTCTCCTCTGCATCTGCTGATGCTGATTCGCGAGGGACTCCGTTCCCTTGAGCAGGGCTCGATCGGAAGCGGCGAGCGCTTCGCAGGATCATTCCACTCTCCGGATGAGACTTTGTAGGTGCGGGAAATCTAGTGGACGACGGAGCGCTCGTCAAGGAAAAAGCGCGTATTCACCGCGACTTAAACGCCGGTTCTGGGAAAGCGGTTTCAGCAGAACGCTGAATCGGGGAGATCCAAGAGTCCGAACGCGAGACGCCGCCCGTCGCCCCGGGTCCGGCACGCCCATAAAGTCCAGGAACAGGGACACGTGCGCTCTTTCATCGAGCGTGAGCGTGGCGCCGCGCGCCGTGACGCCACCCTGTCCCTCCGAGAAACTGGATTCGCGGGTCGCACGGACGGACGTCCGTGGCCGTGCGGCCCGCGACACGATTGGAATTCCAGTAGGGGACTACGCGGTCTTCTCCACGCGCGCGTCCAGCAGCTCGCGGAGGCGGGCGATCGGCACGAGGCCGACGCTGCGGTCCACCAGCGCGCCTCTGCGGAACACGAGCACGGTCGGGATGCTCTGGATGCCGTAGCGCCCGGCGATCTCGGGGTGATCGTCCACGTCCACCTTGCCCACGAGCACATCCGGCCGCTCCTCGGCCAGCGCGGCGATCGAAGGCGCCAGGGCACGGCAAGGCGGGCACCACGCGGCCCAGAAGTCGACCACGGCCACGCGGTTCGCGGCCAGGGCCTCGGTATCGAAGTTCTCGGCGGTGAGGGTCACGACTTTCGAAGACATCTCTCCTCCCATGTTCAGAGCGCCAGCCGCCGGAGGCGGAGCGCGTTGAGAATGACGGACACGGAACTGAAGGTCATGGCCGCGCTCGCGATCATCGGGCTCAGGAGGATCCCCAGGAACGGATGGAGGACCCCCGCCGCGACGGGCACGCCGAGCGCGTTGTAGGCGAACGCGAAGAACAGGTTCTGGCGGACGTTGCGCATGGTGCCGCGGGCGAGGCGTCGCGCGCGGACGATTCCGCGCAGGTCGCCCTTCACCAGCGTCACCTCCGCGCTCTCGATGGCGACGTCGGCGCCGGTGCCCATCGCGATCCCGACGTCGGCCTGGGCCAGGGCGGGGGCGTCGTTGATGCCGTCGCCGGCCATGGCGGTGCGCGCGCCCTTCCCCTGGAAATCGCGCACGACCGCGGCCTTCTGCTCGGGCAGGACCTCCGCCACGATCTCCTCGATGCCCACGGCGCGGCCGACCGCGCGCGCGGTGACGGCGTGGTCGCCCGTGACCATCACGACGCGCAGCCCTTCCTGCCGCAAGGCCGCGAGCGCCTCGCGCGCGCCCTCCTTGACCACGTCGGCGACACCGAGGAGGCCGGCCACTCGCCCGTCGGCCACCACGAAGATCACGGTCTGGCCTTCTTCGCGGAGGGCCGCCGCGCGCGCGCCCCACACGCTGGCGTCGACGCCCAGCTCGGCCAGGAGCTTCGCGTTGCCGACGGCGACTGTCTTTCCTTCGACGACGCCCCTCGTCCCGCGGCCGGTCAGCGACTCGAACGCGCGGGGCTCTCCGGCCGTGATCCCGCGTGCGCGCGCCCCCTCGACGATGGCCGCGGCCAGCGGGTGCTCGCTGCCGCGCTCGACGCCGGCGGCCAGGCGCAGGAGCTCGCTCTCGTCGAGCCCCTCGAGCGGCTCGATGCTCTTCAAGGCCGGGCGTCCCTCGGTGAGGGTGCCCGTCTTGTCCACGAGGAGCACCTCCACCTTCTCCAACGCCTCCAGCGCGGCCGCATCCCGCACGAGCACGCCCGCCTGGGCCCCGCGCCCCGTGCCGACCATCACCGCCATCGGAGTGGCCAGGCCGAGAGCGCAGGGGCACGCGATGATCAGCACCGCCACCGCGTTCACCAGGGCGTGCGTGAGCCGCGGCTCCGGGCCGAAGCGCGACCAGACCACGAACGTCGCCACGGCCACGACGATCACCCCCGGAACGAACCAGGCGGCCACGGTGTCGGCCAGCCGCTGGACGGGGGCGCGTGAGCGCTGCGCTTCGCCGACGGCCCGGACGATCCGCGCCAGCAGCGTGTCCGACCCGACGCGCTCGGCTTCCATGACGAAGGTGCCGGTGGTGTTGACGGTGCCGCCGGTGACGGAGTCTCCCGGTTCCTTGTCCACGGGGATGGGCTCGCCCGTGACGAGCGACTCGTCCACTGCGCTGGCGCCGGAGGCCACGCGGCCGTCCACGGGGATGGTCCCGCCCGGCCGCACGCGCAGCCGATCGCCGGGGCGCACCTCCGCCAGAGGTACCTCCTGCTCGGTCCCTTCCGCGCCGACGCGCACGGCGGTGGGAGGCGCCAGGGCCAGGAGCGCGCGGATGGCGCTGCTCGTCTGCGCGCGCGCCCGCAGCTCGAGCACCTGCCCGAGCAGGACGAGGGTCACGATCACGGCCGCCGGCTCGAAGTAGAGCGCAATCGACCCACCGTGTCCGCGCAGCGAAGCGGGGAACAGGCCCGGTGCCAGCGTCGCGGCCAGGCTGTACAGGTAGGCCGTCCCCGTCCCGAGCGCGATGAGCGTGAACATGTTCAGGTGGCGGTGGACGATCGACTGCCACCCGCGCACGAAGAAGGGCCACCCACCCCAGAGGACGACCGGAGTCGCCAGCGCGAGCTGCAACCACGCGGCCCCGGCCCCCGCGAGCATCGCGTGGCCGGGCCGGCCCGGGAGCATGTCCGCCACCATCGGCACCAGCAGCGGAAAGGTCAGCGCCGACGCGATCCAGAAGCGGCGCGTCATGTCGTCGAGCTCCGGGTTGCGCTCCTCCGCGGAGGGCATCACGGGCTCCAGCGCCATCCCGCACTTCGGGCAGGCGCCGGGTCCGATCTGCCGGACCTCGGGATGCATCGGGCACGTGTACTCGACGCCGGCGGGCGGGGCGGGAGCAGCCGGGACCGCCTTCTCCGGCGGAACTTCGGCGCTGTACGTGGCCGGATTCTCGCGGAAGCGCCGCGCGCAGCCCTCCGCACAGAAGTAATACGTCCGCCCGCCGTGGCTGACGGTGGCCGCCGCTTCCTCCGCGGCGATCGTCATGCCACACACGGGATCCGTCACCATCGTCCGCACGGGGGGCGACGCGCTCGCCGTCATCGGGACTGCCTGAAGATGAGCTCGAGAAGCTCGTTGTAGACGCGCTCGGCGTCGACGCTTCCGTGGGCGGTGGCGACGCAGTGCTTCAGGTGGTTCCGCATGAGGGAGCGCGCCACCGCGCGCAGGGCCTCCTGTACGGATGCCATCTGGGTGAGGATCTCGGGGCAGTACCTCTCCTCGTCGACCATGCGCTGCAGGCCCCGCACCTGGCCCTCGATGCGGCGCAAGCGGGTGAGCGATCCGGCCTTGAGCTCCGGATCGACGGCGGCCGCCTTGCGTCCGGACCCTGCGGGCACGGCGTCGCAGCCGCAGAGCGCTTCCGCCTCGGCCGCGGTCTCCTTCCGCTTACGGGCCCGTCCCTCCATGTCCCCCTCCCTATATACCACCGGGGGGTATTGTAGGTACCGGAGGGGGGTATGTCAAGCGGTGACGGCCGCCGAGCCCGCGAAGCCGGCGGCGAGGGAAGAGAGGGCCACCGCGATGTGGAAGACGTTGTCCGCCATCAACTCCCCAGCGCTGTGCCTCCTTCCCCAGGTCTAGCACTCTCGCGGCGGCGCAGGTGCACAGGGGGGCCGATTGCCCGTACGATCGCCCTCTCGTCGCGGAGGATCACATGCCCAGGCCGCGTGCCTTTCTCCTGTCCGCCTTCGTCTTCACCCTGGCCGCGGCCGCCCTCGCGCAGCCGCGGAGGAGCGGCAATCCCGAGACGCAGCTTCCCCCGAACATCACGGAGGTCGCGGGCTTCGGCGAGCGTGCCGCCTGGTCGCCCGACGACCGGCGCATCGCATTCATGTCGAAGAGCTTCGGCGACGCGTTCGAGATCGACCTCGCCACCCGGCGCATCCGGCTCCTCACCGGCCACTTCCCGCACGCGGGGTTCTTGCGCGTGCAGTACCTGCCGAGCGGCGACCTCTTCCTGATCGGCGCGCGGACGTTCACGGACATCCGCACGACGCGCGGGCGCGACCAGGAGATGTGGGTCCTCAAGGCGGACGCGAGCGCGCCGCCCACGCCCCTCGGTCACAAGATCTCGGAAGGCGTGGCCATCTCCCGCCGGTCCACGAAGATCGCCTGGTCCAACACGCACGGCCAGTACCCCGATCTCATCCCGGAGGGCGAGTCCGTGATCTACACCGGAGACGTCGTCTCCAGGGACGGCGTGGCCGCTCTCGCCAACAAGAAGGAGGTCCTGCGCGCCCGCGCGCCGGAGTGCACGCTGGAGGCCCAGGACTTCCGGAACCAGGACACCGAGCTGATCTACACCTGTTACCGATCACCCTACGCGGACGTGTTCGGCATCGACCTCGGGACCGGGAAGGTGACGACGTACCGCAAGCTGCCCGGGGAGTACAACGAAGTGGAGGGGACCTCGCCGGACGGCCGCTGGACGCTCGTGGAGTCGAGCCGCGATCAAGGCGGGCCGGAGACTCAGAACTCGAGCCACATCGACATCTGGAAGCTGGGTCTGGAGCCCGGCGGCGGCGAGTTCGTGCGCCTCACCCGCTGGGGGGACTTCGAAGGCTACAAGGCCTCGAACCCGGTGGTCAGCGGCGACGGCAAGCGCATGGCGTTCCAGTCCGCGCGCAACAACGAGCCCGCGGGCGTCGGGCACGGCATCTTCATCCTCACGCTGCCGTAGGCGCCGCGGTCAATGCGTCCAGCGCGGCGGCTCGTCCCGGTCGATGCGGGTGAGCCTGGCGGTACGGCGCCGGTATCCGCGCTGGAACCAGGCCAGGCGCCCCCGCGCGATCGCGGACCGCACGGGGATGATGTCCATGTAGAGGAGAGCCGCCACCTCGGCCACGAAGTGGGGAACGAAGATCGGGAAGCCGCTCAACGCGGCCATGACGACGGTGATGGCGATGGTCAGCGCGATCAGGTTGCGGCCGGCCACGGGAAGCGCGAAGAAGAGCAGGATCTGCCGGTCGCGGAAGAGAGCGGCCCAGGCGATGATCATCGCTTCCTGCATCGGCCACAGGCCGAAGTGGGGAAGCGCCGCTACCGGCGGCCACACGTAACGGCCGATCAGGCAGGTGACGGCGCCGACGACCGCCGCTCCGCCGAAGAAGTTCACGAAGAAGCGCCGCGTTCCCCAGCGGCGCAGGAGGTCGGGCCCGATGAAGTAGAGGAGGAGGCACCCGAACACGAGGCCCAGCGGGCTCAGCTCCAGCGGCGCCCACGTCACGAGCCGCCACACCTGGCCTCTCCACACCGCCTCGACCGCCAGCACGCTGAGGGGAAGGAGAGGGACGCCCAGGCGAAGGAGCAGCGATCCGAAGGCCGACATAAAGATGACGGTGGCGATCAGCCAGGCGATCGGCCGCGGGATCCATACCCCGAGGACGTTGTACCCGCCGAAACCGCCGCCGCCGCCACCGCCGCGGGGCGGGGCGCCCCATCGCATCGGGTTGGGCATCTGAGGTGTGGGCTTCGCTCCGCCAGTGAGAAAACACCGATTATAGGCCTGAGGGAGGTACGGTCGCCATGTCCGAGTCAGCCTGTGCCCACATCCGTGCGGTGAAGACGGTCAAGACGGCGAAGCGCCGCGAGTGCGAGGACTGCGTGAAGATGGGCAGCGAATGGGTCCACCTGCGCACCTGCCAGGAATGCGGAGGGACGCGATGCTGCGACTCCTCGCCCAACCGGCACGCCAGCAAACACGCGGCCGTCAGCCAGCATCCCGTGATCGCCTCCGCGGAGCCGGGGGAGAGCTGGCTCTACTGCTATCCGGACGACGCGTTTGCGGAACATTGACCGCCGGCGGCGGCCGCGGCGGAGGGACAATCAGGCATGACGCTCTCGCCGCTCGCGGGCCGCCCCGCGCCCCCGGAAATCCTCGTCGACCTCGCCCGGCTCGAGCGCGAGTACTACGCGCGCGTGCCCGATCTCGCCGATCCCACCCAGCTCGTGAGCTTCGGCACCAGCGGCCACCGCGGGTCTTCCCTGCGTGGCTCCTTCAACGAAGCGCACATCCTTGCCGTCACCCAGGCCATCTGCGACTACCGCCGGAGCCGCGGCACCGACGGCCCGCTCCACATGGGGAAGGACACGCACGGCCTGTCCGGTCCTGCCCAGCGCACGGCGCTGGAGGTCCTGGCCGCCAACGGCGTCGAGACCGTCATCCAGAAGGACGACGGGGTCACGCCGACGCCGGTCATCTCGCGCGCGATCCTCGTCTACAACCGGGGACGCCAGGCCCACCTGGCCGACGGCATCGTGGTCACTCCGTCGCACAACCCGCCGGAGGACGGCGGGTTCAAGTACAACCCCACGGACGGCGGGCCCGCGGATTCCGGGGTGACGGGCTGGATCCAGGACCGCGCGAACGCGCTGCTGCGCGGCGGCAACGCCGAAGTGCGTCGGGTGGCGCCCGCAGCGGCGCTGGCCGCCCCCACGACGCACCAGGAAGACTTCGTGCTTCCATACGTCCAGGACCTCCGTCACGTCATCGACATGGAGGCGATCCGCGACGCCGGGCTCGAGCTGGGGGTGGACCCGATGGGCGGGGCCTCCGCGCCGTATTGGGAGCCCATCCAGTCGGTCTACGGTCTCCGCCTCACGAACGTCAATCCCGTGATCGATCCGACGTTCTCCTTCATGACCGTCGACCATGACGGCAAGATCCGGATGGATTGCTCCAGCCCCTACGCGATGGCGCGCCTGGTGGCCCTCAAGGACAGGTACCGCGTCGCCTTCGCCAACGACACCGACGCGGACCGGCACGGCATCGTCACGCCTTCGGCGGGGCTCCTGAACCCGAATCACTACCTCGCGGCCGCCATCGGGTACCTCCTCACGCATCGGCCCCAGTGGCCGGAAGCGGCCGCGGTGGGCAAGACCCTCGTGAGCAGCAGCATGATCGATCGCGTCGTGGCCAAGCTCCGCCGGCGGCTGCTGGAGATGCCGGTGGGTTTCAAGTGGTTCGCACCCGGGCTGTTCGACGGCTCCGTCTGCTTCGGCGGAGAGGAGAGCGCGGGGGCCAGCTTCCTCCGCCGCGACGGCTCGGTGTGGACGACGGACAAGGACGGGCTGATCCTGGACCTCCTGGCCGCCGAGATCACCGCCACCACCGGCAAGGACCCGGGTGAGCACTACCTCTCCCTGACCACGGAGTTCGGCACGCCGCACTACACGCGCATCGACGCGCCGGCTACGCCCGTCCAGAAGGCGAAGCTCGGCAAGCTCTCTCCGGAGTCGGTGACGGAATCCATGCTGGCGGGCGAGCCCATCGTCGCCAAGCTGACGCGCGCGCCCGGCAACGACGCGCCCATCGGAGGTCTCAAGGTCGTCGCCGCCAGCGGCTGGTTCGCGGCGCGGCCGTCCGGTACCGAGAACCTCTACAAGATCTACGCGGAGAGCTTCCGGGACCCGTCCCACCTCGAAAGGATCGTGCGCGAGGCGCAGGCCATGGTGAGCCGGGCCCTGGCCGCGTGAAGAGCCTCCTCCGGCACGGCTGGTGAAGGTCGTGGAGGACCTGATCGTCAGCTAGGCGGAGGGGTCCTCAGGCCACGACCTTCGTCTTCTCCTCCACCGCCTTCACGACCTGCTCGAACGAAGCGACGAACTTCTGCTCGCCGTCCTTCTCGAGATCGGCCGCGACCTGCGACGCGTCGATGCCGAGGGCGGCCAGGGCGCGGAAAGACTCCCGGGCTCCCTCGAGGTCGTCGTGGATGCGGACCTTCGGCTGTCCTTCCTTCGCGTAGCGCGCGTAGGTGTCCGGCGGCATGGTGTCGACCGAGTCCGGCGCGACCAGGGCCTCGACGTAGTAGAGCGGCGCGTAGGCGGGGTCCTTGGTCGAGGTGGACGCCCACAGCGGCCTCTGCCGGCGTGCGCCCTTGGCGGCGAGGGCGCGGAAGCGGTCCGCGCCGAACGTCTGCTCGAAGGCTTCGTAGGCGAGCCGCGCGTTGGCGATGGCGACCTTGCCCCGCAACGCGCGCGCCTGCTTCCGGCGCTCCTCCGGGCCGCTGCCGGCGAGGGCGTCGAGCTTCTTGTCCACGAGCGTGTCCACTCGGCTCACGAAGAAGCTGGCCACGGAGCGGATGCGGTCCACGGGCTGTCCCGCGGCCACGCGCGATTCCAGGGCCGAGAGATACGCCTCCATGACTTCGCGATGCCGGGCCACCGAGAAGAGGAGCGTGATGTTGATGTTGATGCCTTCGGCCAGGGCGGCCCGGATGGCCGGCACGCCCTCCGTCGTGCCCGGGATCTTCACCATCACGTTCGGACGGTCGCAGGCGCGCCAGAGCCGGCGCGCTTCCGCCACCGTGCCCTCCGTGTCGTGGCTCAGGGCCGGGTTCACCTCGATGGAGACGAACCCGTCGTCACCCTTGGTGCGGTCGAACACCGGCCGGAACACGTCGGCGGCGGCGCGCACGTCTTCGACCTCGAGGGCCTCGAAGAGCGCGGCCCCGGACACGCCGCGGCCCGACAGCGTGCGGATGGAGCCGTCGTAGAGGTCCGTCTCCGTGATCGCCTTCTGGAAGATCGTGGGGTTGGACGTCATCCCCGAGAGGCCGTCCTCCTCGATGAGGCGGCGCAGCTCGCCCCCTTGGTAGAGGTCCCGGCGGATGTAGTCGTACCAGACGCTCTGGCCCAGCTCGGCCAGCTTCTTGAGGGGATTGGTCATGAGTCCTCCCTGAGGAGCGACGGCGGGGAGCGGCCGCTCATCAGAGATTGTACGGGGTGAGGGCCGGAGAGCGGATCGGGGCTCGTCACGCCGGGAGTCCGAGCGCGTACTATTGACCACAGAACCATGAGGAATCTCCACGAGGCGCGGGCGCCGCGCCCGGAGGACTGCCTCTCCGGCGGCGGCGAGATGGGCGCCTTGATGCGCTCGATCGACTGGAGCTCGACCGTGTTCGGCCCCGTGGGAAGCTGGCCGCAGAGCCTTCGTACGGCGGTGAGCATGATGCTCGAGTCCCGTTTCGCGATGGTCATCGCCTGGGGCCCGGACTTCCGCTTCTTCTACAACGACCGCTACCGGCCGATCCTGGGCAGCACGAAACATCCCGCCGCCCTGGCCCGTCCCGCGGCCGAGATCTTTCCCGAAGTCTGGGGCGCCATCGGACCGGAGTTCGAGCGCGTGCGCCGCGGCGAATCGTTCGCGATCGACGACTGGCTGCTTCCCCTCGACCGTAACGGCTACCTCGAGAACTGCTGGTTCACGCTCTCCTACAGCCCCATCCGGGACGAGAGCGGCGGCGTGGGCGGCCTCCTGGCCGTGGTGGCGGAGACGACGGGACGGGTGGAAGGGGAGCGCCGGCTGGCCACCCTGCGGGACCTCGCGCGCCGGGCCGCGGACGCCACGACCGCGGAAGCGGCGTGCGCCGACGCCGCGGCCGTGCTCGAGCAGAACCCGATGGACGTCCCGTTCGCGCTCATCTATCTGCTCGAGCCTGACGGCACCCGGGCCCGCCTGGTGGCGAGGTCCGGGATACCTTCGGACCATCCAGCGGCGGTGGGGTCGATCGTGCTCGGCGCGGCGGGGACGCGCACGTGGCCGCTGGCCCCCGTCATCCAGGCGCACGAGACGGCGATCCTCGACGACCTGAAGGCGCGCTTCGGACCCTTGCCCGGTGGCGCCGGTCCCGAGCCGACGCACTCGGCGGTCCTGCTGCCGCTCGTCCGGCCCGGAGAGGAGCGTCCCTACGGGGTCCTCGTCGCCGGCCTCAGCCCGCGCCGGGCCCTCGACGACCGATACCGCGGCTTCTTCGAGCTGGCCGCGGACCACCTGGCCACCGCGATCAGCAACGCGTACTCGCTCGAGCAGGCGCGTCATCGCGCGGAGGCGCTCGCAGAGATCGACCGCGCCAAGACGGCATTCTTCAGCAACGTCAGCCACGAGTTCCGCACCCCGCTGACTCTTCTCCTGGGCCCGACCGAAGACGCCCTGGCCAGCGCGGACCAGGTCCTGCGCGGGGAGGCGCTCGAGTCCGTCCATCGCAACGCTCTCCGCCTCCTCAAGCTCGTGAACGCGTTGCTCGATTTCTCGCGCCTCGAAGCGGGCCGGGTGGAGGCGGTGTACGAGCCGGTCGACTTGCGCGCGCTCACCCGGGACCTGGCCAGCGGCTTCCGGTCGGCGGTGGAGCGGGCGGGCCTGACCTTCCACTTCGAGTCGGACGAGCTCGCGGAGCCGGCGTTCGTCGACCGCGGCATGTGGGAGAAGATCGTCCTGAACCTCCTCTCGAACGCCTTCAAGTTCACGTTCCAGGGCGAGATCTCGGTGACCCTGCGCCAGCGCGCCGATCACTACGAGCTCGCCGTCCGGGACACGGGCGTCGGCATTCGGGAAGACGATCGGCCTCACGTCTTCGAGCGATTCCGGCGCGTGGAGGGCGTCCGTGCCCGGACGCACGAAGGCTCGGGGATCGGCCTGGCCCTGGTGCAGGAGCTGGCGCGGATGCACGGCGGCGAGGCCTCGGTGACGAGCGTGCCCGGCCGGGGCTCTACCTTCTTCGTCTCGATCCCCCGGGGATCGGCGCATCTCCCCGCGGCGCGGATTCGTGCGGCCGCGGACTTGCCCTCCGCCCCATCCGCGATCAGCGCCTTCGTGGCGGAAGCCCTCCGCTGGGCGGATCACGACGAGGAGGAGGCCACGGCTCCGCCCGGCGCCTCCCGGATCCTCGTCGCCGACGACAACGCGGACATGCGCGCGTATCTCGGCCGCATCCTGGGCGCGCGCTGGGCGGTGGAGACGCACGCGGATGGAGTGGCCGCCCTGGCCGCCGCGCGTGCGTGCCCTCCCGATCTCGTCATCAGCGACGTGATGATGCCGGGCCTGGACGGGTTCGGTCTCTTGGAGGCCCTGCGCTCCGAGGAGGCGACGCGGCACGTCCCCGTCGTGCTCCTTTCCGCGCGCGCGGGCGAGGAGGCGCGGATCGAAGGCCTGGAGCGCGGAGCGGACGACTACCTGGTCAAGCCCTTCAGCGCGCGCGAGCTCGTGGCCCGCATCGGCTCGCAGCTCACCCTGAGCGCCGCGCGGCGCGAAGCCGAGCTCCAGAAGCAGCAGATGGACCACCTGCGCGTGGAAGCGGAATCGGCAAGCCGGGCCAAGGACGAGTTCCTGGCCATGTTGAGCCACGAGCTGCGCAATCCCCTCTCGCCCATCCTGACCGCCCTGCAGCTCATGCGCCTGCGCGAAGGCGCGGACGCGGTGGAGCGCGAGCGCGTCATCATCGAGCGGCAGGTGCGCCACCTCACGCGCCTCGTGGACGACCTGCTCGACGTCTCCCGAGTGACCCAGGGGAAGATCGAGCTGCGGCGGCATCCGCTGGAGCTCGCGGAAGTCGTGGCCAAGGGGGTCGAGCTGGCCAGCCCGCTCTTCGAAGAGCGCCATCACGAGCTGACCTTGACCGTTCCCGCGACCGGCCTCGTGATCGACGCGGACGAGCAACGCCTCACCCAGGTCGTGGCCAACCTTCTCACCAACGCGGCGAAGTACACCGACGCCAAGGGCCGCATCGACGTGGTGGCGCGCGCGGAGGGGGAGGAGGCCGTGCTCAGCGTGCGCGACAACGGCATCGGGATGCCGGCGCCGCTCGTCCCCGCCGTCTTCGACCTGTTCGTCCAGGGTCCCCGCGCGTTCGACCGCTCGCACGGAGGCCTCGGCCTCGGCCTGGCCATCGTGCGGAGCCTCGTCACCCTGCACGGCGGCTCCGTCGCCGCCGCCAGCGACGGGCCCGGGCGCGGCAGCGAGTTCACCGTACGCCTGCCCCTTTCGAAGGCCGCCCGGCCGGGAGTGGCCGGAGGTGAAGGGACCGTGCCGCAGGCCGCTCGCTCCCCGGTCCGCGGCACGCGCGTCCTCGTCGTCGACGACAACCCGGATGCCGCCGACGCGCTGGCGGAAGCGCTCCGCATCGGCGGTTACGACGTGCGCACCGCGAACGACGGCGTCCAGGCGCTGGCCATCGCCGCGACTTTCCGGCCGGAGGTGGCTCTACTCGACCTCGGCCTTCCCGTCATGGACGGCTACGAGCTGTGCGAGCGCCTGCGCAACGCCCCGGAGACGCG